>Ga0272441_10004742_pt1 | contig 24268 bp, 26 predicted proteins | sample SSMProp6N_FD_193582 | JGI IMG/M metagenome (GOLD analysis project Ga0272441, IMG submission 193582) | Marine sediment archaeal communities from Little Sippewissett salt marsh, Falmouth, MA, United States - SSM-Prop-6N | ecosystem: Environmental > Aquatic > Marine > Wetlands > Sediment ...
CTATGTTATGAAGGGAAGCATGGAAAGCTATCAAGCTCTATTTGGAAATCAAGATTTTGCTGACGCTAATCCAATTGGCAGTGATCAGAGATCGAACTTTGTACTAGTCCCGTAAAAATATCTGTAACTAACACTAATCCCCCTTTTTTACATACTTCTTCTAATTTTAATGAAGAACGCTTGATTTGTTATTGATACTGCCTAAACTGTGCATCGAATGATTTTATCCTCCCTACAATAAACACTTGGATTACATCAGCAAGTGTATTAAACAAGTGCACTCTTACTTTGAGGAAGCCTCAGTCTCAAACTTGGGTGATGATATGAACAGAAAAACTATTGATATCGGGTTGCTTGCTCTATTGCACAGTGTTCAGCATATCTATCTGTACGCGCTTCCACCGCTTTATCTCCTGCTTATTGCGGAGTTTAATGTATCTACTTTCCAGATCGGTCTCCTTGGGGCTGTTTCCGGTATAATCAGCATCTTTCAGGGTCCTGCTGGGTATCTGGTTGAGCGTTTTGGTGGTAAACGTCTCGCTGTGATCAGTATGCTTCTATGCAGCATCTCTGTCTTTTTGTATAGTGTTGCTCCTGTCTTCAATTTTCTACTGGTGGTAGCAGGGATATTCGCCCTCAGCCAAGTCGTCTTTCACCCCGCCACTTATGCTATGGTGACTCAAAGATCATCTGAGTCTAACAAAGCCAAGTATATCGCGTATCATCAGGTGGGTGGTTTTATCGGTTCAGCCATTGGTACTGTGGCAATAGCAGCACTCGCATCAATGCTTGGCTGGCGCAGAGCACTCCAAGTGCTCCCTGCTGTAGGACTCGTAGTCATCTTTCTGTTCTGGGCATTCGTGAAAGAGGAGCCACATAACATTAAGGAGTCTAATCCTGCTTCTGTTCAACCTGAACCATCAGAGGATACTGAGTTCCGTTTCACATGTCCACTTTTGATTCTTGTTTTTAGCATCTCTATCTTGTCCCTTGGAAATGTTCAAAACTTTATCCCATTGTTTCTCACCGATGCCTATGGAGAGGATGTGGTTTGGGCAGGTATTCTTACTGGCGTCATGCTTGCTGTAGGTAGCGCGACATCCCTTCTAGGAGGCGCCTTATCAGACAAATACGACAAGACCCTGATAATGATGGGGGCTAATCTTGGATTAGCCATTACCATGGCTCTCTTGGCATTGGACAGATTCACGTCCGCGGTATTATTAGTTGTTCTCATCTTGTATGGTGTAGCCCGGTACCTGTCTGTACCTGCTCAGCATGCCTTGTCTAGTGTAACGGCGAGGGGACATCCTCAAGGTATTGGTTTCTCTTATACGGGATTAGCCATTGGGCAGGTTTTCTCTGCTCCGTTGATAGGCTATTTGATTGATTCTCTTGGGGTTCGCAACGCATTTCTCGTGTGCAGTGTTTTCCCTCTAGTATCTATCATTATTCTCTTAGTCTTTAGAAAAATGAGTGATCATTAGTTAAACTCTTTATCAATATGTTCAAATCGATGATTTTATCATCACTTTTCTTTGATAGCCAACAGTCTCTTCTTTCTAGTTGGTTTTAAGTTGCATTATTACACTGTATTTGTCCCAGATATCCCATAACTTGTACACTTTATCTTCATCTAAGTAGTAGATCGCTGTACCCTTGTGTTCAACTTTCTTACCACTTGGTTCTACCCCACCTATCTCCACTGTGGGTGTACCTGACCAAGAGTATAATACGGCTACCTTGTTTGTCTCGCTGATTACGTCAATGATTTCGTAGCTCATATCAGGGCACTCTACCTGTATCTCCTTGATGAATCCCATGTAATCGTTTCTATCATGTGTGTCTGGAGCTAATGGGTCATGGTATTCAAAATCTTGGCTGAGAACCTCTTGAAAGACATTAAAATTTTGGTTATTCCAGACTTCATTTGTGAAACGTTCGATAAGGTTTCTTTGATTTACCATAAATTAATTTTGCTTTTATATTAATTTAAGAGTATTCACATGATATTGAAAGAACTGCGACTGTTAAATAATCGATGATTTTATCCATAAATCACACTGATTCTACTCATGATTGAGTATCTACCCCTTGTATTAACAGGACTAGGTTTGACAGCCTCAATTCTTTACTATACAATGACTCTCAGAAACGCAAACAAGACCCAACAAATGCAGCTAGAAACAAGACAAGGACAATTTCTAATGCAGATATACAATCATTTCGATACAAAAGAAAAACAAGAAGCATTCCTTGAATTATGGAACTGGGAATGGAGTAGCTTCGAAGAGTTCTGGGAAAAATATGGATCAGACACTAACTCTGAACAATGGAGTATACTACTTAGAATTTTATTATTTTATGAAGGATTGGGGACGCTTGTTAAGACAAAAAAGCTGAGTGTAGGTGATATCTATCTCTTACTTGGTGGATTAAGTATCGGTATTTGGGAAAAGTTTATCCCAATACTTGATTTAATGCGAGAAAAGGCTAATTATCCTAGACTAGCCTCAGAAACAGAGTATCTTTACTATGAATTACTAAAATATCAAGAAACAAACCCAAAATAGCAATATAAAATTAGATTCTATATTCTAAAAATAATGCAAGGGCGACATCTTTCGATACTTTTGCCTTTATCATTATTCTTATATTAATTTCTGGGTAACTCTATCGAAGGTTTTATCATATTTTAACGTTAAATAAATGATCAAAGCTATTAGAAGGAAACAAGTTGATAGAAGAGGAAAAAGTCAGCAATATAGGAATATTGTCCCTAATTATTTCAAGAGGAATAACAAATCTACCAAGCCTCGTTGTAAGCCTACTTCTGGTAGATATAGCATCCACATATAATGTACCTATAGGAATAGCGGGACAAATTAGAACAACCTCAGGTTTACTAAGCATAATATTCGCGATAATAATGGGCATTCTGAGTGTCAAATACAGTCACAAAGCCCTCCTCCAAATAGGATTATCACTTTTCATTATAAGCGCAGTAGGGTCATTTTACTCAACATCATTCACTGTATTACTGGTAACGTATTCTCTTGTCGGGGTAGCAACATCAATGGTAAACCCAATGATTAATGCAATTATAGGGAGACATGTTTCAAGAGAAAAAAGTACAACTGTAATAGGCTGGACAATAGCGGGGCTAAGTTTAATCTATTTAGCTGGGTCGCTATCAGCGGCATATATCTCACAGTGGGGTTGGAGAACTGCGTTCTTAATAGTTGTTGTTCCCATCAGTCTCGTTACTATCTTCTTGTGCAGTAACTGTATTCCAGGGAAAACGAGTTCAGAGAACCAACGCAATGAGAATAATGTTGGCTTACTCGATGGGTACCATCAATTAATAGGTAATAGATCCGCGTTGGGCTGTATCCTGGGAACCATCTTTAGTTTATCCACTTGGAATCTATACTTGATTTACTGTGCTTCTTATTGGCGACAAGCCTTCGATATGACGACTGGAAGTATTTCCATAGCTGTGATCTTTACTTCTCTAAGCTATACTGCTGGAAGCTTAGTTGCCAGTAGGATAATCAGGTTTTTTGGGATTAAGCGTATCCTCTTTTTTTCATCGGGTTTGCTTGGGGTTTTTACTCTTTTTGTATTAGGTGCGCCGAGTTTTGTTGTTTCTTTTGGTTTAACGGTTTTTGCTAGTTTGTCTGCTGGGGTTATGATTACTGCGTCTAGTGGTTTTTCTTTGATTCAGATTCCTGAGTATCAAGGAACAATGATGTCTCTTCATTCAGCAGCGCAAAGCTTGGGTGCTACGGTATCCGCTGCAGTTGGTGGTTATTTATTGATATTATTTGGTTACGGTTTCTATTCAGTTGTTATGGGGTTAGTCGGTATTTTAGGTGCTTTGGTATTTCAAGTTTTTACGATTAACCCAAAAGAGGCTCAGGGGGTTGGTGTTTGAGTGCATTAGAGTTGATTGATGAGATTGAGAGGCTTGAGTTGGATTTGAGTATTCATAGAAGGTATAGAGATTTTGCGTTACAAGGGGAGTATGAGATTAATGAGTATTTGATTGAACAAACAGAAAGAAAGCTTGGTAACCTCAATAAGCTTGCTCATTATTCAAGGTGAATAACATTGGGTGAATCCATTAATCAGCGAAGTATTCTGATAGCATTATTCTTCAGTATATTTGTAGTTCAGTCACCAGGAATACTCTCAGGGCTACTACTACCCGAAATAAGTCAAACATTCAACACACAAATAGGAGTATGTGCACAGATAAGATCCTTCTCAACCACAATAGGAGCAATAGTAGCAATAATAATGGGTGCATTGAGTGTACGAATCCAACATAAATCACTTCTACTATACGGACTCGGGTTTCTCGCTTTCTCAGCAATAGGATGCTGTTTTGCCCCCAACCTATCAATACTCTTCATAACCTATTCATTATCAGGAATAGGAGCCGCAATGGCTTCACCGATGACAAGCTCCATAGCAGGAGACTATCTAGGTGATGATATAAGACCAATAGCAATTGGCATGCTTATTGCCAGTGCCTCACTAGCCTATGTAATTGGAGCCCCAACAATTAGTCAAATAGCGGATAGAATCGGGTGGAGATACACATTCTTAACCTATATCCTATTCTTGAACCTTCTCTCGATTCTGTTAACCCAGAGATCAGTTCCATCACCAGAGAACACTCTGAGGACTCAGGTAGGTTTGTTTAGTGGGTTTAACACTGTGTTGAAAACTAGGTCTGCTTGTGCTTGTCTTATTGGCGCTGTATTTGGTTCTGCTGCGTGGCAGGGTATCGTGTTTTTTGGCACCTCGTTTTATCGTAGTAGTTTTGAGTTGCCTTCTTTGATGGCTGCTTATCTTTTAGCTATTCTTGCAATTTTTTTTTCGATAGGTAGTGTACTGAGCGGTCGGATTACTAATAGAGTTGGGCGGAGACGGTTGACTATCTTAGGGTTATTGATTATGGGTTCATGTACTATTCTTTTTACTAACCTCTCTGCTCTTTGGGTCTCGTTTCCTTTTGCGGTTCTTGGTTCCTTTTTTGGTGGTATTCGGTATGCTGCTAGTAATAATCTTAGTTTGGAGCAGTTGCCTGAGTTCCGTGGTACTATGATGTCTTTGAATAATGCTTCAATTAATCTTGGTCAGACTGTTGGCGCATTGGTTGGTGGTTATGTGTTGCTGGGTAATAGTTGGAGATTTTTGGGTACGGCCCTTGGTGCTCTTGGATTATTAGCCACACTAATTTATTACCTGTTTTCAACTGATCCTATCCGCCAAAGCTAATCGATGATTTTATCCTCACATCACTCTAATTCATATCATGAATAGTGAAGAGAAGGATAGGCTTATTGAGAAAGCGAGAAGACTTGGAGCTGAAAGATTTAAAAAATATGCGGGATGCTCCCAAACAACACTCTATGCAATAGCAGACACCTTAGACATGAAAATATCAGAAGATGTCTTCAAAGCAGTCGCCCCATTATCAGGCTTCACTGGAGGATGTGGCGCCATGTGTGGAGCAGCGGTGATATTCGGTTTAAGATACGGTAAAGACCTAGAAACCTATCTTGCTGAACCAGATCTAGGAATAGCAAAGAAGCGTATCTATGATATACAGAACAAGCTTGAGGAAAAATTCTCTGGTTTTCATTGTCGGGAGATTCAAACTCATCTTTATGGTAGATTTTTTGATGGTAGAAAGCCTGAGGATAATGAAGCATTCATGTCAAGATATGATGAGATATACTCAAAATGCGGAGATATGATTGCTGACGTCTCAGGATGGGTTGTAGAAGCAATACTCAACCAAGAACACCCAGAACTAGCTACATAATCGATGATTTTATCCTCACATCACAGAGGGGGGAGGGGGGGGGGGTACCCCAATCAAACCCTATTTACCGCTTATTACCGTGAAACCAGCCCCAAAATAACTTCATTGAAATCCAAATATATACAAAAGTGTAATCCACCACCCGACAAATAACCAAAAAATGCACCGAATACCCACCAGCGGACCCCAAAAACCAATGGCGGGGGGGGCGATGATTTTATCCTCACATATCTCTAACTCTAATTATGGCATCATATGAGCTACTCGCAATCATATTAACTGGCTTGGGCCTCACCGCATCAATCACCTACTACTCCATGGTTCTCAGAAACCAGAACAAGACACGACAAGCCCAACTATTCATGCAAGTCCACTCCCAATGGAAAGACAAAGCGTTCATCAAAGCGTTCATCAAGGGATTTTACGATATGTTGAATATCTGGGAGTTTGAGGACGCTGAAGATTTTTTCAATAAGTACGGTCAAACCGCCAATGAGGAAGCCTTCATTACTGCTATTGAGGTTGTATTCCACTTTGAAGGGGTAGGTCAGCTTCTACGTGACGGATTGATCGATATTGAGCTAGTTGACTCATTGTACTCTTCACGGGTCATAGATTTATGGGAAAAATTCCTCCCACTTGTAAACTACTTGAGAACGCAAGCATTTGGGCGACCAAATCCTGATTATTATAAAAACTTCGAATACTTGTACACCACATTAAAGAAGAGGCGAGAAAAAACATCCAATCTAGCCAAATCTTGAACCGACGCTCATATTTCATTCATTACAATTCTTTGAGCCTCGGCACTGACACATACAATAATGCAACAATAAATACCATTATCCCCCCAAAGACACTCTGAGCAAACACAGCACCATACACCTCAGCCAAAGCCCCAAGAGTCATACTACCAACCACACCAAAACCAATACCCAGCTGCCAAATACCCATAGCCCTACCCCTCTGCTCCTCACTCACATTCAACTGCAGCAATATCTGAGACATAGCATCATGACCCGCCGCAGAGATACCAACGATCCCAATGAAAAACAAGGCAAGAGCATAGACAGGAGAATTAGCGTACAGGATCAAACCGACCCCAAACATCAAAAACGCTCCCAAGAGAAGCTTACCCTTATGCCTAAAATCACCAAGACTGACCAAGGCCAAGCTAGCAACCAGTCCCCCACCCGACCTTAAAGCGTTCATCATCCCATTACCAACAGCTCCTACTTTGAGTATATCTCGGGCAAAAACCGGGACTAGCACAGGATATGAGAACCCAAACATCTCACAGGTAGCCGCCATAAACATCAATGCTAGGACCACCTTGTTATTACGGACTATCTGGATTCCCTCTTTCAGGTTTCTCCAAACAGAAAGCTGCTGAGCGGCTCTCTTTGTCTCAACCCCTCTGATTAGACCCACAAACAGGATCGAGACCGTAAAAAGTCCAGAGAGAACGAAGAATGGCCACTCTTTCCCGAACAACTCAATTATCAAACCAGCCAAAGCGCCACCAACTATGCCTATTCCCCTCATTCCCACCGCGTTGAGGGATATCCCACTCATGGCTTTGTCTCGTCCAACAAGGTCTACGATAAATGATTGTCGTGAGGGGTTCTCGAAGGTTCTGATGATTCCCCTGATGAATATCAGAGCCAAAGCATGGTATAGCTGGATTTGCCCCGAAATGATCAGGAAACCAAATGCGAGACCACATAACGCGTAAAGAATGTAACAGATTATCAAGAGCCTTCTGCGATCCATCTTATCGGCTGTCGCACCCCCCACCATACCGAACAATAGGTTGGGTGAGGAACGAACCGCCCAGAATAAACCCAGTGAAAGGGGAGAGTCAGTAAGTTCAAGCACCAACCACCCTGATGAGACATCCATAAACATGTCCCCAAGCGCTGTTGCGATAGTGGTCAGGAAAAGGAGTGAGAATCCTTTCATATTGAAGGGTGAAAACATCTGCCTAAGATACCCAACATCGCCAGCTTCAGTACTCAAGCGTTATCACCCAGAACCAACCTGATACCGTATACTAGAATAAAAAATCCAATGGTATACTCCCCCAAATTTTATCCATAAACCTCGACAATCTAACAACGAGAACCAGATGACCCTATTCATAGCCCAGATAACAATCAAAGACCAAGCGCTCTACCAACAATACATCGATAGATTCTGCACTGTCTTCAACAAATACAAGGGAAAAATCCTCTCAGTAGACGACAACCCCAAACCAGTAGAAGGAGAAAAACTCCACACCAGAATCGTAATCATCCAATTCCCAGACGAGACCGAGTTCGAGAAATGGTACTACTCACCAGAATACCAGCAACTAGCAGAGCTACGCTGGAAAGCCTCAGACGCAAACATCATACTCGCTAAAGAAAGAACCATAGAATAGAGAACATGGATTTTAATAACCAGAACACAATCTGAGACTGAATGACATCCAGAAACCCGGGGATAACACGAGAGATAGCCATCATAAGTCTAGCCATCTTCTTCGCTGACGCCAGCCACAGCACGGTTATACCCATATTCCCCGGATTCGCCCAAGAAATAGGTGCAAGCCTCAGCATGCTAGGATCATATGGCTCAGTTGCGGCGCTAACAATGCTCATAGTCTCGCTGCCCCTGGGTAGACTCTCAGACAGACATGGGCGTAAGAGAATGATGCTACCCGGGCTAGCCCTATTCATCCTTGTCCCCTTATCCTATCTACTTGCATCATCCCCGCTCCACCTGTACCCCATCAGGATGCTGCTGGGGCTGGCAGTAGGCATGATATTCGGTAACGGCTTCCTATTGATGACCGAGACAGCTGAACCAGAGTTCAGAAACACAGCACAGGGAATGTACATGACCTCCATGGGAATAGGGTTCACTCTAGGACCATTGATCGGGGGGTTCACAGCCAAACTCTATGGCTCCAATATCAGTTTCATCATCAGCGCAGCTTTTGGAGCATTAAGCCTCCTCTTATTCTCTGTGGTACCTGAGAAACATCGCCAAACCATCGATACAGGGCCCAGAGAAAAAATAACAATCACATCCATCATCAAAGACCGAAAAATACTAGCGTCAGGAGTAGCCAACTTCCTAAACTCGCTCATGTTCAACGCCCTAACCCTCTTCTTCCCCGTCTATGGAGCAAGCATCGGCTTTGATGAATCCCAGATAGGAACAAGCTTCACATCCCGTGGACTGGCAAGCACAGCAGTCAGGCTCCCAGTCGGAGCCCTAACCAAGCATATCAGAACCCTCTACATCATGATCTCTGGTTTAATCCTCTCTTCTCTAATGATCTACGGGGTCTCCCAGTCAACCTTACTGACCTATGTCAGCATACTAATGGGGATCCAAGGCATCGCCTACGGCATCTATTTGACATCAGGAAGCATCTACGTTGCTCAGAACTCGGAAGAAGACTATAGAGGCACTGCTATGGCGATTTACTCTATGTTTGGTAACCTGAGCGGGATCATTAATCCTTTGATTTTGGGGTTGATCGCTGAGAACCTCGGATCACGTGGGGCATTAGTGTTCTCGTCGATTGTGACATTGATTGGTGTGATACTTGTCTATTATCTAGCTAGCAAAACAGAATAGTCACAATATGTGATTGCCTGATTTGAGTTCAGGTTATAAGCCAAACAACAATAGTCTCAGCATGGACCCCGAGATATCCCAGTTAATAGATGACTTAGAGACCAAGATACCTGAATGGAAAAACCAGCACAAGATAGACGGCTATACAGTAGCCATCACAGGCACCTCTGGAAAACTCTGGTCACAAGGCTATGGTATAGCTGACCACGAAGGAACACCAGTCACATCAAACACCCTCTTTATGATAGGCTCCCTCTCAAAAGCATACACCTCAATCGCGTTTCTGAGGGCAGTTCAAGCAGGACTCGTTGAGTTAGACGACAGGCTAATCGATTATTACCCTGAGTTCAACTGGAAGACGGGATACGGGAGTGACCAACGCGAGAAGGTCACTTTCAGACACCTCTTGACTCACTGGGCTGGTCTCCAACATAATGGAAACATAAGACTACCCAGCGGAGGCTTCTGCGACTTCAATGAATACTTAGACAGGATAAACCGGATGTGGCAGAAGTATCCCGTTGGGACCCGTTTCTCATACTCAAACCTCGGATACGACCTTGTAGCAACCGCACTCCAAAACATCACTGGGCAAAACTTTGAGCAATGGATGAAGACCCAAGTCTATGATCCCCTCGGAATGACCCGTAGCACTACTGATGCCTGGGCTGCCCTACAAGGTCCTGATGTCGCATGGGGACATTTCGGGGACTCAGAGTTCACCCTCGAAGATACTGCTTCCCCCCATATCGCCTCGGGTTCCCAGTATAGCTCTGTTGATGATATGTCCCGTTTCATATCCATGCATCTCAATGGTGGCATCGTTGATGGTGAGTGTTTCCTTGAGAAGCATCTGCTAGAAGAGGTTTACAGGATTCCATTCAAGGATGATTATCAGCTAATGGCAATTGGGATGGGCATCGGCGTCAGACGCTTCAAGTACGGTGGAGAGCTTTTCCTCTCATTCTTCGGAGACGGACCCGGGTACCTATCACTACACCAGTTGTTCCCGAGGCTGGGTATCGGATGGGTCATGTCCAGCAATCAAGCAATCAACGCATTCCCATTCATGAACAGCGTAGCAACCACAATAGAGGAATACTTGGTGAAGGCGAAGCTCGGTGAACTACCCCCAGACTTGGATGCAAAAGACCAGTTACCTCCGAGAAAATCTGTATCCCTCGACCCCTCCACTTTGGATAGGTTAGCAGGAAGATACGTCTCAAGGATGACTAAAATCAACGTCAAAAACGAGAACGATGCCCTCCTATTCCAGTATCAAGGAAAACCCAACAAACTAACACCCATATCAGAAACCGAATTCACCTCAGACACCACACCCTTAATCAAATTCAATCTAGATGAATCAGGACGACCAATAACTGCAACACTTCTCCCCAAGAACGGCTACACAACAGTACTAGACTATGATGGAGGACCCTCAGACCCAGCTGGTCCTGACAAGCCTGAGTGGAGCCAATATCTGGGTTATTACATGTATGATTATGGGGTTCTCTGCTGGTATTACGCAGTCCAAGTGGTCAATGGGCATCTAACCCTTGCCAATGGAGGAGACGGCTTCAGACTCAAAGAACATACTCCCGGGCTCTTCTTCACCTCTAATGGGCAAAGCGTCGATTTCACCCAGAACTCCATGATACTCCCCGATGGGATTTACCAACGTGAAAAGCCCTCAGCTGAACGAATAAAGGAATTAATGAACTCCAGTCCAGAAGACCTCAGGCTTCATGAATCGAGCCTAGATAGCCTTATCACTATCCTTGAACGAACTGGAAATACCGCTGAAGCAGACAAAATCAAAACAATTATTGAAGAAAAGCCCCAATGACAAAGATAACATAACCAATAAAGCGACATATCTGAGCTACACGTAATAAAAAAAAGGGTGTGGAGGCTTACTCCACTTTTTTCATTGGTTCTCCGCAACATACAAGGACGCCGGGGCCGCTCTCCTGTACCTTGACCTTGTTGCCGCATATTTCACAGAGGTATACTTCGCTTACTTCTGTCATAGATAATCCTCGGAGCCTCAGTAATTATACCTTACCAGCAGAGAGGGGGAGGGGGGGGGGTACTGCGAAAAAACCCTAAACAAGCCTATTTCCATAAAATCAGCCCCAGAACAGCTTATTCTTGATCAAAATACATGCAAAAAAGTGGTAGAGTAACCGGCAAATAATGACATGAAACCCGGTTATTAAGAGAGATTAGATGACCGTAAGCTCCTTGTGATAATTACTGAAGGGAGTCCCACCAGTCTTGGTCACCATAACCACATCCTCAACCCGTGCACTCCACTCACCAAAAAGCAGAACACTGGGCTCAACAGTGAAAGTCATACCCTCCTGCAACATCGTATCCTCAGGAAGATACAGGTAAGGAGGCTCATGCACAGTAATACCTATACCATGCCCCAACCTGTGGACAAAGTTATCCCCATAACCAGCACGCTCAATAATACCACGCGCCACGCTATCCAATTGCTCACAGGTCAACTCACCTGCCTTCATCTGCTCAATCGCCGCTGCCTGAGCCGTCATCACCAAGTCATGAATCTCCCTAACCTTAGCAGGAGGATTACCCACACAGACGGTTCTACCAAAATCGCTACAGTATCCATCGTAGACGCAGCCGAAATCAAAACTGATGGTATCGCCATCTTCTAGGCGTCTCGGGCCCTCACTTGGTACGCCAAGTCCCCAAGGATGCTTAGGAGATCTGAACCTGACACCTGTCACGAAGCTATTATACTCTACTCCCTGCTTCATAAACTCGTAGTCGATAATGTTGGCTACATCGATCTCAGACATACCCCGTTCTAGGGCATCCACTACCTTACCGTAGACCCTGTCAGTGATCTCCCCTGCCTTCTTCATCACCGCTATCTCATCATCATCCTTGATCATCCTCATAGGCTCAATGATCTCGTTTGCATTAACTAACTTACTATAGGGCAAGACCTCCCTAAACAGGAGCACAGTATGCGCCCACGCCCGCTCCTCGATGGCTATCCCCTTTCCCCTGAGATTATAGGCGCCGAAAACACGTTTCAACGCTTCTTTGGGGCGCTCGCTCTCATCAAGAATCTTAACCTCTGTTATCCAAGGCTTGCCCTCGGCTTCATGTTGCCAGCCACTTCCTCCCATCCTCGGAGCTATCAGGGTTATGCCGCCTGTCAAGCCAATGTATGCGCCATGAACATAATCCCCGTAGCTGTTGCTATCAGTTAGCTCTGGGCCTCTCCGTTTGATCCCAGTGAGATAAAATAGGTTGGCTCCCCTCCGCAGATACATCAGGGCGATCCTTTTCTCCCTCATAACCTCCCTGAGTCTGCTGAGCCTTCCCTCGTAATCCATTGCCATAACCTATAACATTGGTATGCCGGTATAATAAAACTGCCAAAAAGAAATAATTAGATTAAAGGTTCTTGACTACCTCATCGAGACGAGTAACGAACCGCTCAGCCTGCTCCAAGGTACAGTAGAAGTGGGGGCTAACCCGTATCCCGCCGACCCGTTCACAGCACCAGTAATCCTCGGCGTTCAAGGTCTTAACCGTCTTCTTGATGTCAGGCACCTTCACGTTTAGGTAGGATCGTCGTTTCTCCTCGACTGGTGTCTGAAGCTCGTATCCCCGCTCCAAGAGCATATCAATGATCTTTGATGAAAGCTTCTTGTTCTGTTTCTCGATCTTCTTCATCCCATGATCCAGAAGCACCTTCATACTGTTTCCCGCAGCCTTGAAGGTCAGATCAGGGCTCCTGAAGACACCATACTTGCCTATTCCCTCATTAAGGACAAATTTATGACCCATATAGGAACCCTCCATACCCGTCTTATCATAATTATAGGTGCATCCACTCACATAGGCTGGCGGATACCTGTCAATATGTTCATCCTTCATATAGAGGAATCCAGCGCTTGAAGCCGGGATACCTCCAAGAAGCCACTTGAAAGTACTGGTCGCCGCAAAGTCCACACCTGTCTTATCAATCTGCCAATCGATTGCTCCTATACTCTGTGTCGCATCCACTACCAAGTATGCCCCATGATCATGGGCCAAATCAGCAATAGCCTCAATATCAAACAGGTATCCATTGAACCAGCTCGGCTGATCCAAGTAAACAATGGCGGTATCATCATCAATAGCCTTCTCAAAAGCACATGTCTCCACCACTCCTTTCTCGTTTGGCAGCCATCTAGCCTCGGCTCCTCGCTCCACGGTCTTCTGGACCAGTGTGGCTCCCATTGGGAACGCCAGATCAGTCGAGACAATATTATCCCCCTTCTTGACTGGTAGCATGCTCATAATCACGTTCATGCCAGTCGAGGCGTTGGGAACTCCGAGCACTTCTTCTCGTTTTGCCCCTATTACCTTGGCGAAGAGTTCCAGAGCATTATCAAGTGCCCCTTTCCCCTCTTCCACATTGAATGCCCACGGTCGTCCCCCGCTCATATGCTCCACAAGTGCATCAATATACTCCTTCATGGTGTCTAGTGTGCTCTGGGGGGCGCACCCCATGACCGCGTTATCAAAATAAACTAGCTTCTCTGCTAATGGAAACCTCTCTTTGAGCTTCAAATCAATCCCTCATATTTATTCAGAGGATGAATATAACATCCCCTAGACAAGATGCCCTTCGGCAACATAAGCGACCTTGCCGCCTACGTTTACCTCGATGCTATCTTCCTTCTTCTCTGCTTTGAGGTAGAGGATTGATGGTCTGTTCACTTCGGCTCCCTGCTCAACCCGTACATCAACCTTGTCCTCACCGAAATACTTGTGCTTCACAAGGTATCCTGCAAAACAGCCGCCGGCGCTACCTGTAGCTGGGTCTTCTGTGAAGCTTGTTATCATCCGTGCCTTGAGGTGATTTTCTGGGTCTTCGGGTTCCCTGCAGAACATGAACGGCCACTTTGCCTTTTTATCTCGACTGTACTCTGATAGTTTCTCTGAGTCAATTTTAACCCGTTTCAATGCCTCCCGGGTCTTCAAAGGTACAATATAGAAGTAGACTCCTGTCGAGACCTCTTGTATCGGGTAATCAATATCAAAATCCTCTGGATTCAATCCAAGGAACTCAGCGAACTTCTCCACCGAATGAGTCGTACCAAACTCTGGTGGGAGCTGCCTCATCCAGAGTACTCCGGGCTCGTCTCCCTCGTAGTTGAACTCGACTGGGATCAAGCCAGCTTTCATATCTAATGTTAATTCTTCAACTTTCTTCTTCAAGAGAATCTTCTGGGCAACATATGCAGTGCCCAGTGTCGGGTGTCCCGCAAAAGGCAGCTCGCTCTCCGGTGTGAATATCCTGACCTTGAATGTCTTCTTTTGGAGATCTGATGCTGTGATGAAAGTGGTCTCACTGAAGTGCATCTCACGCGCCAATTTCTGCATGAGTTCAGTTGGAATACCTTCATTATCGATAATTACTGCTAACTGGTTTCCCTCTAGCTTCGCCTCAGCGAACACATCTACAATGTATAATGGATGTCTCATACCATCAAGTATGGTAAACTGTTTTTCAATTTATCCACCGTTACTCTCTAATTTTTCCTGATTAATCCGTTTCACTGTTTCATCTTCAAAAAAGTAAAACGTGCGCGGGACATCTACTTATCCATGACATCTATACTTATCAAAAACGGTTTAATCGTGGATGGCACAGGAGCCGAACCATATCAAGGCGACCTAGCTATAATCGATGACAGGATCACCGAGATATTCAAGCAACCTACCACAGGTGACGCCGATCACGTAATCGACGCCAAAGGGCAGGTGGTCTCACCCGGTTTTATCGATGTGCATAACCACGGCGACCTGAGCATTCTTTACTACCCGAAGGCTGATGGCTTCGTCAGACAGGGGATAACAACATTCGTTGGTGGTCAATGCGGTGACAGCATGGGTCCCTTCGGTGACTACATTGGGCTTCCTTGGATCCACGGTGACATCTACAACGAGGTCTCCCCCAAGATGTACGTGAAAGACTGGCTGCAGCCTAGAGACTTGTTCAATGAGAGGCATAAGGAGGTTTACGGCTGGGAGATCGATTGGAGAGACCTGAGCGGTTTCCATAAAAAAGTGGAGGAAACCGGATTGAGCCCCAATATGGTTCCAATGGTGGGACATGGCGACATCAGGAGCCTCGTCATGGGGACCGACTTCAAGAGAAAAGCCACCGCTAACGAGGTAACAAGGATGGTTGAGGAGGTAGAGAAAGCCATGGTTGTAGGCTGCAAGGGATTAACAGTGGGCAGGGACTATGACCCAGGAATCTGGGCCCAATGGGATGAACTCCTAGCCTGCGCCAAGGCAGCTGCGAAACATGGAGGAATATACGCCAGCCACAGCCTAAGGACGGGGCACAGGAAACCTAGGCGTCCGGGTGAGCACCCACCAGTCAAGACAAATGGGGTCCTAGAGGCATTGAACATTGGACGTGAAGCAAAGATGCCCGTCCAAGTCAGTCACTTAGGCGTACTCTACGATGTTGTACCGGGGGACAACCGTGACATGATGAAGGCAGCGATAGATGCTACCCTGAAACTTGTTGATGACGCCATCGCTGATGGTGTTGAGGCTGATTTCGATAATATCCCCAATCATCTTACAGGCGGGATAAGTACCAGCCCATGGCTGATCCACAGTCTCCGACCATGGTTGGCAGTCGCAGGTAGCCCCGAACAACTGGTCAAATCTTTGAGGATGCCCGATTTCAGGGAAGAGATAAAGACCAGTATAATGGCTGGCAAGCACTATAGTCTAAACCCTAACATCAACAAGAACTGGGCAAAGGGTCGGGTAATAGTTGAGTGCTCGGAGGAAGCTTATCTTGAGAAGACAGTGGCAGATGTAGCAACGGAACTTGAAGTATCTGAGCTTGACGCCCTCTTCAAAGTCATCCAAGCGGACCCCTACACCAAAGTTGAGCGTCAGGGTGAGGATGACTGGGTAAAGCTCGAGTTCTATAAACACCCTCACGTCATGATCGGGGTTGACACCTTCGCTGTAGATCACACAAGACAGAGCAGAAGTAATCCCCCTAGTTACCCTAACCAGAACAGTTTCGGTGGATTCCCCTGCTACCTTAGAAGAGTAGTTCGTGAGACCAAGACCCTGTCGATTCAGGATGCGGTTCATCGAATTACCGGAAGCCCGGCTAGGAAATTCAGGCTGAAGGACAGAGGTTTATTGCAGTCAGGACACTATGCCGATATTACTGTCTGGAACCCAGAAACTATAACCGATCAGGGAAACCAGATCGAGCCACGCAGGTATCCCTTAGGTGTAAACCATGTAATCGTGAACGGTCAACTTGTCGTAAGCAACTCGGCACATACCGGCAGTTTACCTGGGAAAATCCTGTACCGCTCTTAGGAGAACTCCCTTTTTTTCATCTCTGTATTTGTCATCTCTTTGATATCTTGGAGATAATCCACTTCCCTATCACTGACTAGAGTAATCGCCTCACCTATCTCACCGATCCTCGCGGTCCGTCCTATCCTGTGGAAATAAACCTCAGGGTCCTCGGGTACCTCATAGTTGATGATATGGGTTATCCCCTTGATGTCTAACCCCCTCGAAGCTACATCAGTGGATACTAGGAATCTCACCTGTCTCTTCTGCAGTTTGGTGAGGGCTTGGTCTCTCTCGTTCTGGGTGAATCCGCCGTGCAACGCTTCCACGAGATACCCTTCTTTCTTGAGCGCATCTGATACCTCTTCTACTCTTTCACGGGTATTACAGAAAATAAAGCCTCTATCCACCTCGATCTCGTTCAATATCCTGTAGAGACTTGATATCCTGTCCTCATCTGATACCTCTAACACATACTGTTCCACGTTTTCTTGGGCTATCTCATCCTTTGATACCATAACACGCCTTGGATGACGCATATATCTGGTAGATATTTCTAAAATATCATCGGTTATGGTTGCCGACCAGAGGCTTGTCTGTCTCACAAAAGGTAGCTGGCTCAATATGTTCCGCATTTCTCGCATGAAACCCATCTCCAGCATCTTATCAGCCTCATCGATAACCGCGGTTTTCACCTTTCCCAAATCTAATGCTCTCGTGCGTATCAAATCCAAGAGCCTACCCGGGGTACCTACCACAATATGAGATGGATACCGTAATAACCCCATCTGGCGTTCGAACTTTCCTCCACCATGGAAACACATCACGCGAGTCTCTGTATATTTGGCGATACCTCTAATGTGGGCTGCTATCTGGTTAGCGAGTTCCCGAGTAGGAGCTATCACTAGTCCCTGAGTTGCTGGGTTATTGATGTCAACCTTAGCCAACATTGGTATACTGAACGCAGCGGTTTTTCCTGTCCCTGTCTGAGCCTGCCCAATGATATCCCTACCCTCAAGGAGAAGAGGGACAGCCTCTATCTGTATAGGCGTCATCTCCCTGAAACCCATCTTATGTATCCCCTTCAATATGACTGGGTCAAGGGGAAGCTCATCAAAGCGCCTCACTTTTCTTCCCCCATGAATAGCCTTGGCAGCGTAAAAAGTATAGTTTAGTAACAGTAGTGAATATACCCGGGGCTTCGCGGGAATAATACATCTATCAACCTCTGATTGCCTCCTCTAATGTAGAAATCGGGATACATGTACTCCAGTTCTTCCCTGCTACGGTATCCAAGAAATAGCTGAATCGAGGCATATGGGTTCATACCCAAGACTCTCTTTGCCTCAGTTACCTCTTCAACGGAGACCAGTTTACCATCCTCAAACTTCAGGCTAATCGCGTATTTCCAAAAGTTCATCCTCAGCTCCTTCGATAATCCCTTGAACTCGGAGTCTTTGAGCCGTCTCTCCAATACTGGGCCAAGCTTCTCAAGGAAGCCCCGAGGGTTTAGTATCTTTACTTGCCAAGCGTATATCTTGTCCTTGTCTGCTCCAAGCTCGATTAGGTACTTTGAAAATGCGTCCTCATAACTAAGCTTGGATAGTATCTTGTTCAATCCCTGTTTTTCCGCTTCAGCTCTGATTATTCCCGCAATCTCTCGGCTCTGCGCCCTATCTTTCAACGCCAATTCTTTAATAACCAAGGTCTTTTCCTTTGGTTCTGCCCACCATCTAATATATGCAATCATCTGGTTACCCTCAAGTATCACATTTCCCTTGAAAGGGTCTGCTCCATACGTCCTGGTTTCCTCTTGCATACGCCATATCTCGTCTGTTCTAACGCTATGGACCATGTATTTTCTCTGGGTTTCATCAAGAAGCCTTTGTGCAGCCTGAATATCTTGAGGCTCAAAAGATCTGGTAGTTAACTTTGAGTCCCTAGGGAGTTTTTCTACATCAACTGTTGATAAATAATCCAATTCCACGGCATACTGGTAACCAAACTGCCTATAGAAATATGGAATCCCCGCTAATACACATAGATCATAGCCATTTTCACGTGCATACTCATCGAATTTCTCATTCAGAATATATTGCAGTCTTTTTCTCCGGTAGGCTGGATCGGTACCTACGCACCCCATCTCGGCTACCTTCAACTCCACGCCATCAATACTCCATCTCTGAGGTATCAGCACAAGCCCAGCCACAGCCTTCTCCCCATGCTTCACCATAAAATAATCCCCCTGGGTCATTCCAGGGTGTTTTTCGACAAATCTCCTCACAATACTTGCCACATCTTCGTCATTGAATGCGGCGTCCATCACATTATATAATAACCCATAGTCTTCCATTTTTTTTGGTTTGTAGAATTGGTAATCCTCTTCCATGAGCCATGAATGGTGTTTTCTGATTAAAAAGGATGTTCGGCACGCTACAAAGTATAGAAATCCATAAACAGTTACGATGCACAGGGTAGTTATTGTGGGATAAATATGAGTGATAGCGACCGTGAAGAATCACCCGATATAGACGAAGAATATTTAGAAAAAAAGATAATCGAGAAAATGGGGCACATTTCATCAGAGCTAGCCCATGATCTAAGAAGCCCTCTACAGACAATCCAAAACGCTATCTACCTACTCGAAAGAAACCCTGATAACATGCAGCTATTCGTAATGGTACGTCAAAGTCTAACTCAGGCCACAGAGATACTTGATACTTTTAGAGACTATTATAAGGCGCATATTCTCCAACGGATAGAGGTTGACCCTGTCAAGGTGGTGGATCTCGCTTTCTCCGACCTAGAGATCCCTGCTAACATTACTGTCATACGCGAGACAGGTGAAGTTAATCCTATAAGCATTGATCCTTCGAAGATGGCGCTAGCGATACGTAAGCTCCTTTTGAATGCTCTTGATGCAATGCCTGATGATGGGGAACTCCGAGTATCGATAACAGAGGAGAATGAAACGGTCAAGATTGTGATCAGTGATTCCGGGGTTGGGATATCTCCTGAGATATCCGAGATTATTTACACACCTTTCTTGACTGGGCAAAAGAAAGGACGAGGTCTTGGGGTTCCGACTGCAAAGCGTGTCGTTGAGAGTCATGGCGGCAGTATGTCCTATGAATCGATTGAAGGAGAAGGCACTCATTTTAACATTAATCTTCCTCGACCTACGGTGAATCTTTAAGCCACTAAGCTTTACTCGATACATGGTCCTAGTCTCCAGTCGTCTCGTACATCGGCGTCTTGATTCTCCCTTATTGAAAGAAGCCTTCAACCTGCTCCAAGAGGATCTTGAGATACAGAGCTATCTTAGAATGGCAAACATCATGGCAGTCAAGAGATTAGGTTACAATGATCATGGTCCGGTTCACGCTAAGATAATCGCTGGGAGCGCTTTGGAGATATTCAAGCTATTGACTACACGTGTTGAGCCTAGCAGTGTAGCTCATGGCATCTGTGGTTATGATGATGCTAGATTGATTGTTTTATTAGGAGCTTATCTGCATGACTTGGGGAACGCTGTTCATAGAGAGGAGCACGAGCAAAACAGCGTTTTTCTGGCCATGAATCCTCTTGAGAGGCTTCTCAACCGGATCTACCACGATGACCCAGGTCTCGCTTTCAGGATCAAGTGTGAGGTTCTTCACGTTCTCTATAGCTCTAATGATACTGTACCTTGCTTGAGTGTAGAGGCGGGGGCAGTTACCATCGCTGACGGCACTGATATGGCTGAAGGCCGCAGCAGGGTGCCTTATCTTTCTGGGAAAAATGATATACATGCTTTGTCTGCTCAGGCGATCAAACGTGTCGAGATATTAGTGGGTGAGGAGAAGCCTGTTTCTATTCAGGTCTTCATGGAAAATCCTGCTGGAGTGTTCCAGATCGAGGAGGTCATGGGGCGTAAGATAAAGAGTAGTGGTATACCGGAGCTGGTGGAGGTTATCGCCACCATGAACGGCAAGAAGATTAAGACCCTCTAGTCTGTTGGGATATATGGGTTTCTTGGTCTGGTGTCGAATCCTATTTTTTCTTCACACCATCCAGCGACCATTAGTAAACTCCACTCATTGTATGGGGCTCCTACTAGTTGGAGTCCAAGCGGTAGCTTGTTTGATGCGAGCCCCATGGGCACTGTTACTGATGGTAGCCCTGTCAGGCTCCATGGCGCATTGAAAGCTGGGCTGCCTGTCCACTCCAGTCCCTCTGGGGCCGTGTCTACGCTTGATGGGCATACTACGCAGTCATATTCATTGATTAGATTTATCATGTCCTCAATTATCTTGGCTCTCTGTCTCTGTGCGCGTAGATAGATGGTGGCTGGTATTAGTAGCCCAGATGATATGTATCCTTGTATGTATTCCCCGTACTCTGGTTTCTTTTTCCTGAACACTTCTTCGTGTGCTGCGGCTGTCTCTGCTGCCATTATGACCCTGTGGACGTCTGGCACATGTTTGAAGCTGGGTGGGAGGGTGGTATCAATCATTTCAGCTCCCTCCCCCCAGAGCCTTGTGATTGTATTCTCGTATCCTTCCCAGACCTCTGGCTCAGCGTTCTCCTTGAAGTAGCCTCTTAGTACGCCGATTTTGGGTGGTGTCTCCTGTTTTTTCCATTCTTTTTCTGTGTCTGTTAGGGCGCATAGCATGTGGTGGGCGTCCTCTACAGTACGAGTCATGTACCCGATATGATCTAGGCTCCAGCTCAGCGGGAATACTCCTGCCCTGCTCAATAGATCATAGGTAGGCTTGACACCCACTACGCCGCAGTAGCTGGCTGGTCTTATCACTGATCCCCCGGTCTGGCTCCCAAATGCTACAGGGCACATGCCTATTGCTACTGCTGCGGCTGATCCGCTGCTGGATCCCCCGGGGGTGTGGTTTGTGTTCCACGGGTTTCTTGTTGGGGTTGGGTCGTGGAGGGCGAACTCTGTGGTCTCTGTTTTTCCCAGTATTATGGCTCCTTGCGCTTTGATCTGTTTTACCATGTCTGCGTCGTAGTCTGGTGTAAAGTCATGGTAGATGGGTGAGCCCATGGTGGTCCTCATCCCAGCAGTATAATAGATGTCTTTTACTCCTATTGGTATCCCCTGTAGCTTATTTTTGGTGTCTGCTGTAGTTGTGTTGATCGCGTCTTGCCTAACTTTTTCTTGATCGATGGTTACCCATGCATGGATCAAGGGCTCTGTTTCATTGATTCTATCAAGGAGGGATTCAGTTAGCTCTATGGGTGATATTTCGCCGCTTTTTATCTTGTTTGATGCCTCTGTGAGGCTCATCATGTATGGCTTCATGGCTTTTCCCTGTGCCTGAGCTTTGTGACTGGCTCTGTTTCGGTGCTGAGTTCTATTTTTCCGACTCTGTATACTGCGGATGCGGTTGATTCGATGTGCTGGCGTATCTTCTCCGCCTCTTCTTGTCCCCAGAGGCTCTCCGCGGTCCTGTACATTTCCTCGATGTACTCTTTAAGCTCTGTCATGGTCATGAATATGGGGTTCTCTGATTTTACCTCACCGATAAATTGAAAAAAAGTTGGGGATTATGGGTCTGGGTGTAGCTGTGCGCACCACTCGATGTCTACTAGCTTGTAGCATAGCCCTAGGCTCATTGCCTCTGACTCTACGCTCATCATTGCCTGATCCTTGTTGTAGCTGTATTCAGAGTCCTTGAAGTTGGTCATGAACCCTGTGCACTCTGTGATGGTGGTCGATTTTTTTATCAATTATCTGGGGGGTCTCATCAGTACTATCGTCTAGGATCAAAATCTCCAGCGAGTCTTTTGGCCAATCGAGGTTAATGGCTGAGTCAATTAGTCTTGAGATCACTTCTTTCTCGTTGAATATAGGTAGCTGTAGAGATACTTTAGGAAATGACCTCAGATGTTTTCTCTTCTTCTCTCTATATTTTCTCGATGAAAATATCAGGTACAGGTTGTTAACCGTGTAGACCAGTATTAGCCCAGAGAATATGGTTAATAGATAACCAAGTAGATCTGCTATTTTCTATCCCAGTAAAGATTGAACCAAGTTATAGTTATTGTTTTTTATAAAAGAAAGAGTTAGACTTCTTCTAGCAAATCAATTACGTAAAGTAACGCGTTTGCCATTACAGCATTTTCCCAGTTCTCTGTCTCCGTTACCATTTGAAGTCCGAGTTTGATTGATTCTACCCCCTTCTCGGGTGGGGAAACCGGGTCTACGATTATGTAATTTTGTGCTATGAAGCTAACTTTTGATAAAACTGTCATCCCTGGTTCTAGTTCATTAAATAGGACGTTTTCTCTGTTGAATAAAATGACTCTCCCATCTTTCATTCGACTTATTATACTATCGCCTTTTCCTTTTAATACCAAAACTGTTAGTTCGTCTCCCAGACTTATATCGGGTGTTGAATCCATATTATACAACTTAAATCACATAAACATTTTCGACTGGATTATATAATTAATATGGTAATTTTACACATTTTTCCCTTTAATTATTGGCTAGAATGTACATATTTCAAACCAAGTTTACCACCCGTTCTCATATCACTAGTGATATGCTTATATTCTCCTAACTTAATAGTAACGCGAATACGCAGGTGAGATGGAATGTCACAATCAGCAGGAAAAGTACCTAGGGGTTTCACACGTTACTACGTACTCTATCTCCTATCCGAGAACGAGCTTACAGGAAAAGACATCATTGATGAATCCATTCGACGAAGCGAAGGTGATTGGGCACCATCACCCGGATTGATATACCCCCTACTTGGAAGACTTGTACGCGATGGAATGATAGCTGAACTCGATGGAGGAAAATTCACCATCACAGAACTAGGCTATAAAGAGCTAGGGAGGAAGGACGAGTTCCAGGAAGAGCTTGAGGGACAGCTCTCTTTGGTCAACAAGTTGGGGTTGTCTATGTTTGCCGCAGGGAAGTTCTTGGCTGATGAGGCCATAGACCGAATAAGCAGTATTTCTGCAACAGCTTGGGATAAAGTGACAAATCGATCCGATGGAGCGCAACGCAGGTTCGAGGAAAAATATGAGCAATTCTTACTTGAAGAATTAGAACGGCTGAAACAGAAGAAAATCGAGAATTCCCCAATTTCTGAAGAGATATAATGACCCTACGTATTTTGTTATTATTGTTTTTTCGTATTTCTTAAACAGAAAATGTCTCATCTATTCTTGACAATAAACCATCAAAACAGGTGTTGTCCGGCTACGCTTTCTCTATTATACGTTTCGCATCGAAAAGAGTAACGTTTTTATTCATACAATGTGGTAGGGGTGGTGCGAGCAATCGCATCCGCTCATAGTCGGCGGCTCCGATCTGACAAAGGCGTTTGCCTCAGGATGATTGATCGGGCTCCAGTAGCGGGTAAATGTATGAAGACGCGAAAAAAGGCAGGAATGTCTTCGCGTCTG
>Ga0272441_10004744_pt1 | contig 24255 bp, 24 predicted proteins | sample SSMProp6N_FD_193582 | JGI IMG/M metagenome (GOLD analysis project Ga0272441, IMG submission 193582) | Marine sediment archaeal communities from Little Sippewissett salt marsh, Falmouth, MA, United States - SSM-Prop-6N | ecosystem: Environmental > Aquatic > Marine > Wetlands > Sediment ...
AATCAGCCTTATTTCAACACCGCCTCTACTCATAGGCGCTCCCTTTGACTCTATAATTAACGATTTTGTGGTGAAATTATCCGCAGACTCTGGTGAAGCATTAGTTTTTGATACCTGCTTTAAACGTGCAGGCGGTTATTATGCACCTGCGCAACTCATGATATTTCCAAGCCCTGAACTGCGAGAATTACTGATACGCAAATCTAACGAAATCGTCAAAGTTGGAAAAAGCGACAATGTTGAACTAATCTGCGCTGAAAACTTATCACCCAAAGCTGACGGCATTGCAAAACTGCAGGAAACAAAGTAGCTGGTGAACGATGATGAGCGAAAGACCAGCAACCTCAAAAACCGTGAACTCAAGAGAAAACTTTACTGATCTTGACATACTTCTTGAAATTGGGAGTATGGGCGCCGGGCATGCGACCACAACCCTCTCACAGGTTCTGGGTGAACCTATAAAAATTGAAGTGCCAAGAGTACACATTGCGCCGCCTCATCTTGTTCCGAGAATTTATAAGAAACATGATACGATTGTCGCGGCTGTTTTCCTGAGGCTAAGGGGCATTGCAGATTGTGACCTTATGCTGATTTTCGAGGAAGAAGAATCCAAGAAGATCGCTGAGTTAATGATTAACTCTGTAGAAAGCGGTGAAGTCACCTCAGAAATGGAGATGTCCGCGATAGAAGAAATGGGGTCTATCGTGCTGTGTTCCTTCCTCAATGCCATGGCAGATTTTACGCTGACTAAGCTTGTTTCGCCCCCGCCGCAACTAATTATTGATTCCTTTGACGCTATCATGGATAGCCTTCTAATTAAACAGGCACTGTGCTCGGAAGTTGCAGTAATTTTTGATACCCGCTTCAAACGTTGCAACAGCTCAACAGACGGTTTCCTCATAACTTTTCCCAGTTATGGGCTTCAGAGAATACTTGCCAAAAAAGGAAAAGAGTGGCTGGAAAATGAACGTTCCGTTAAAAAAGACATGCTGCTCGGCTTTGATGAGGTGAATTTAGGAAGCGTAAAGGCACGAATGTGAGAAAAATGGATAGCACACAAGTTAAGCAAAACATGGGGAAATCGGGTGAGGTGATGCCAGTTAAAGAATTCCTTGAAAATGTAGCTTACCAAAAACTGAAAAAGTTGCTACATGAAACAGTTGAGCTTGACTGTAATGGTTACCGCGACGAGTATCTCAAAAGGCGATTTGCAGTTCGATTAACTGCGACGGGCACCAACACTTACAGCCGTTATGTAAGGTATCTGAAGAAAAACCCTGCCGAGTTCAATCTTGTTCTTAGCAATCTGGTAATTAACTACACTACATTTTTCAGAGACAGCGATGTGTACTTTTACCTTGAAAAAGTAATTCTCCCCAGACTTTTCAAGTCTAATAACGTTAGAATCTGGAGCGCAGGATGCGCGACAGGTGAAGAGCCTTACTCATTGGCTATTTTGGTTCACAAATTGCTTGGCAAGACGCTGTCAAATTATCAGGTCAGGATTTTCGCCTCAGACCTTGACGAGGATGCTCTGGCTAAAGCTGTAAAGGGTGAGTATCACAGAAAACAGCTGAATGGTCTTGAAGACTCGTTAATTGACAAGTATTTTTCGAACAACGGCGAGTCGTACCAAGTGAGGGATTTCGTTAAGCAGCTGGTTCGTTTTGAAAAACATGATTTGATGAAGCCTTCCGTGCGTAAGGGCTTTGACCTGATACTGTGCAGGAATGTTATGATATTTTTCTCAAGGGAAAGCCAACAGCAAATTCACATGCATTTTTACAACGCGCTACGCGACGGGGGATATCTTGTAATTGGGAAATCTGAGATATTAAGCGGTGAGCCAAGTAAGAAATTTTTGTGTTCTGATGTTAATTGTCGAGTTTACCAAAAGTCACTTGTAGACGACTGTTGCAGGCCGTCGTGTGATTTGCGTGTAGCGAAAGCAGACACACTTAGTCTAAATAATACAGCTGGAGGACAATGGTTAGTTGTACAGTAAACTTGGGCAGATCTGTAAGAGTAGTATAGGCTCTAAAAAGCGAGGTGCGTGGTCGATTGCAAGTGGATAGTAACCAGTATAGAGAATTATTCATCGAAGAGGCAAGAGAACACGTTGGCGCACTTACAAAATCATTGTTGGCTCTGGAGAAAGAGCATCAAAACATGGAAGTCGTCAACATGCTTTTCAGGTCAGCTCACACTCTTAAAGGTTCTTCGGGGCTGATGGGTTACAATGACCTCCAAGAGCTCACCCATGCAATGGAGGACATTTTTGATGACATGCGGAAGGGCGAAAAGCCTTCAAGCGATCTAATCAGTGCTCTTCTTGAATGTGTAGATGCGCTCTCGTCGAAATTAGAGAACATACAAAACATGGTTGAAGAAGAAATTGATGTCGCAAGTTTAACACAGAAGCTTCAGGAAGCATCTATGCTATCCCTGCTTGACGAAGAGACAGAAACAAAGGTTCTGCCCATAGAAACTGTGGAAGCCACCGCTATAGAACTCGATGAAACTGAAAAAGAAGCAATAGTAAAGGCTGAAAGCTGTGGTGAACATTGCTATTTCGTAGATCTGAAGTTTAGCAGCGACTGTGCTTTCAAAAGTGTTAGATCAATCTTGGTTCTAAGCAAGATTTCAGAGTTGGCAGAAATAATTAAGACACAGCCCGACCAAACAGAACTTGAAGCCTTTAAAGAGGAAAAGCTTGAATTCGGATTAAAAATAGCAATTACAAGCAAATTTGAAGCAGAGGAAATCGAAAAATGCGTCCGTCAAGTCTGCGAGATAGAAGACGTGCGCGTCGTTCACTTCGAACCTGCTGCACCACAGGAAACAAAGGTCGAAACAGTCGTTGAAAAAGAACCAGTAGTTGAAGCCGAAGAAGTTGAAGCAGGCGCTGAACCAGAAGTCAAGTCTTATGTTATAAGTTCAGCAGAGAGCCTTCAGGAGACGTCTCAGGTGTCTTTGCTTGAAGCGCCAGAAGAGGCAGAGCTTTTGCCCGCGGAGACTGTTGAAAGTACCGCCGTGGAAATTGAGGAAGCTCCCGTGGAGCCTTGTGTTGATGAGTCGAGTGGTCCTGTGACTGAAGCGACAAGGCTGTTTGCTGAAGTGCGGGCTGCTCAGACTGTCCGGGTGAAATTTGAGCAGCTTGACAAAATAATGAATTTGGTTGGCGAGCTAGTTATAAACAAGATTGCTTTGCTTCAAGTGACTTCGGATAATAGAGGTGGAGAGATAAAACGTATTGCTGGAAATATTGACCGTCTCACATCTGACCTTCATGACCTTGTGATGCAGGTGCGGATGGTTCCAGCGAGTCAAATCTTTGATAGGTTTCCGCGGTTGGTGAGGGATCTTTCACTGCAGCAGAATAAGGAAATTGACCTTGTGATGGAAGGGAGAGATATTGAAATTGACCGTACGGTGTTAGATGAGATTGGAGAGCCGCTGATACATCTGCTCAGAAACAGCATTGACCATGGGATAGAAACGCCTGATGAAAGAAGGAAGGCTGGCAAGAATCCTGTGGGGAAGATACGGTTGTCAGCGCAGCGAAGTGGTGACAACGTTATTATTGAAGTTGCAGATGACGGTGCTGGACTTGACCCTGAGCGGCTCAGGGCGTCTGCGGTTCAAAAGGGGTTTGCGAGCGAAGGTGAAGCTGAGACGATGAGTCGGAACGAGTTGGTAAGCATGATTTTCCTGCCTGGTTTTTCAACAAGCAAGGAAGTCACTGAAACCAGCGGCAGGGGCATTGGAATGGATGTTGTGAAGACAAAAGTCGCGGCTCTCGGTGGAACTGTTCAATTTGAAACAAGGTTGGGTAGAGGAACGAAGACCAGCATTAAGGTGCCGCTTACCTTGGCAATTATTAAGGCGATACTCGTGCAGGATTCAGGGCAAACTTTCACGATACCTACGAGTCAAGTCTCAGAAATTGTCAAAGCAAATAGAAGCGACATAAAAGTGCTGGGGAGAACAGACGCTATAGTTGTCAGAGGTAAAGTCGTTCCAGTTGTTCATTTGCATAAGCTGCTTGGGCTTGAAGGATCGAACGAGGAGGAGTTTGAGCTTTTGATAACGCACCTAGGCGATGAAAAGACAAAGCTCGGTTTGGTGGTGGATTCTGTTTTGAGACAGCAGGACATCTTGGTGAAGCCTGTCAGCGAGACCTTGAAGGGTGTCAAAGGCATAAGTGGCGCCACAATCTTAGGTGACGGTCAAGTAGTCTTAGTCTTAGATGTGGGGCAGTTCATCAACAAAGCGCGTAAGAACGCTTGAAACCCGTGTTTTTTCGGCTCTTCTTAAGCCCCTGTTTTTTGCCGCGTGGGTGAATGGTTAGTTCGAATATGAAATATTACGTTAATGGAAGAGTGCTTAATTGCTGTTCTTCTGTTTGCATGTCAGCAAGGAAGCTGACTGCCCGTGGGAGAAAACAGCCAAGTCAAATCGGAAAACGCGCGGAATGTTATCCTAAGTTATCAGGACACTGTTTACTACGTTAACAAGGTAAACGTTCAATTCCAAGAAGGCGCGGATATGCATAAGGCTGTTTTCCACGCGAGAAAAGCCAAAGATACGCGTTTTCAAGACCTCGAGGTTAAAATCAGCCAAGCAGCTTACAACATGCTAATTGAATATGCGAAACTTGACAACTTCGATTTAATACTGGTGCTGCGCATCGACGGCAACGAATCAAAATGGTGCCTCATGAGCGAAGAATGGCTAAAAAAACGAGTCGGCGAAAACGGTAAAGTATGCTACATAGTTTAATTTCAACAGAATCCTCTGTTGCTTTTGGTACTGTCAGAAAAAGTACCTTCAAAATTAAGACGCATACTTTCTCAACCAGCATATTTGGAGCCTATTAGGATCCTATTAGTGGTTCATTGCAGAAACCTATAGGGGGTAGGTCCGTATTGACGCTTTTCAACGCCATTAGCATGTTGAAAAAATACTCTGCCCAGTACTGTGGTTCCTTTAAATAAAGGGGGCTATAGTCTCTCTGAGCATAATCGCTTCAGGCTTTTCTATAATTAGTGTTCAAAATCCGTGATACGAATCTGGGATATGTACCGCAGTTTCATAATAATCAAATAAGCGTTTTTGGAATACGCAATAGCTGAAAAAGGCTGACAGGTGTCCCAATGGCAAGCATAGACAATCAAGTTGCAAGCGAAGAATTTAAGATGTTGACTTTCTCCCTTGACAACGTATTTTATGGTGTAGACGTGAATCAAGTTCAGGAAGTCAAAAATTTTGAGGGAGCAACGCCTGTTCCCTGCGCTCCACCTTACGTCAAGGGAGTAACAAACCTTCGCGGCGAAGTGGTCCCAGTGATAGATCTGCGGAAGCGCATTGGACTCAGCGACAGAAAGGACAATGGTGCTGGTATCATGGTTGTAATTCACGACAAGCATCTCATAGGCGTAATCGTCGACTCAGTCATAGAAGTTCTCACACTTCAAAAAAAAGACATAGAAACAGGACCAGAAAGCCTGCTCACTGGTCGTTCAGATGGAGTGATAGGTATAGCCAAACACGACAAAGACCTCATAGTTCTATTGGATATAATCAAAGTCTTATCAACTGATAATCTGGGCAACATGAAAGAAAACATACAAGGATTCCAAATTCAAGTACAGAATGCAAATGAATAGCTGCCAATTCAAATTTTAAGGCTAAACTTTAATTCTTTGGATATCTCGGGTTAGATATAGAAGTGATGGAGATTGAAGGGCCAAATCAAAATTCTTGTCGTTGACGACTCGCTACTTATGCAGAAAATTCTTGTTGACCTATTGCAATCAGACTCCCAAATCTCCGTAATAGGAACGGCTCGAGACGGCAAAGAAGCTCTTTCAAAAATCGCAAACTTGCATCCAGACGTTGTGACGCTTGACATCGAAATGCCGCGAATGAACGGATTAACCACCGTCAGAAAAATCATGGAAACAAACCCTCTGCCAGTCGTCATGATCAGCGCCTTAGCCCAAAGAGAAGCCCAGCTAACGTTAAAAGCGTTAGAGTTCGGAGCAGTTGACTACGTCCCCAAACCTTCAGGACCAATCTCACTTAACATGAACACCGTGAAAAACGAGCTCATATCAAAAGTCAAAACAGCCGCATCCGCAAACATAAGACAAGTCAAACCCCTAACAGCAGAAGCAGTCTCACCACCTAAAGCACAAAGCAGCGGCAGAATCATATCCATAGCTGCCTCAACGGGAGGACCCGCTGCAGTAGCTTACGTCCTTAGAAACATCCCAGAAAACACGCCTCCAATATTGGTTGTGCAACACATGCAAAAAGGCATGACAAAACTCTTCGCTGAAGGGCTAAACCAAGAATGCAAAATCAAAGTGAAGGAGGCAGAAGAGGGCGATGTTGTTCAAGAAGGTCTTGCGCTTATTGCACCAGGAGGTTTTCACATGGTAGTGACAAAAAGCGGCAAGATCAACCTCGCGACGGATCCACCAGTGAATTACGTTCGTCCCTCAGCAGATGTCCTGATGAAATCAGTTGCTAAGACCTATTCAGCTAAGAATATTGGGGTAATTCTGACGGGTATGGGTGTGGACGGTGCTAAAGGAATTGAAACTATCAAAAAGAAGGGTGGAGTGACAATTGCTCAAGATAAAAAAACCTGCGCCGTGTTTGGGATGCCCTATGCTGCTATTAAGACAGGGTGTGTTGATTTCGTTACTCCTCTCGAATCCATTCCAAAGGAAATTATGAATGCTTGTAACGACTAAATACTTTTAGTGGTTTAGCGCCGGAATTATACCGTGGATTGTGTAGTTAACCGTTTGCTGTTTAGGTCGAAATCTGACCTGAATTTTGATTTTGAATACGCGTTAGCAATAATCATTCATCTTAATTATGCATACTTCATAATCTACATATAAGTAAAACACAGAATTGAAAGAGATTCGAAACAGGAGTAAACAAAAAATGACTAATGCCTCTCAAGAGAAACATAATTCTGAACTAGAAAAGCAGCAGTTAAAACTCCTCGAAAAAGAGAATGCTCATCTTCTCAACGAGAACGCAGAACTGAAAACAGAAATTATTTCACTTCACAAGGACACCGTTGAGGGATGGGATGCAATGTATAACAGTATGGACTTTCTTATACAGAGCGCGGCAAAAGCGGCGGACTTTGCCCTCACCGTAGAAAAGTCCGCTATCAAAGTTGCTGAGCTAACCATAGGTGCTTCTAATACAGTTAACAAAGTAGCTGTCACGGCAAAAGACATGGGTAAGGTAGCTAACAAATTGGCAGCCAGCGCGGATGGTGCTACTAAATCAGTTATGCAAGTTGCTGAAATGGGCAAACACGCATCGAACGTGTCAAATCAAATGGCTACAGGTATGCAGCAGGTCAGTGCAGCTTCACAGCAGGTGTCGTCAGGAGCGCAAAAACTTGCTGACCTCTCACAACACGCCGCAAGAAATACTGAGTCTCTTAAACATGTCATGGATGCAGCAGCCGATGTCGCACGAGAAGCGTCAACCGCTACCGACGCGGTAGTAAAGAAATCAAAAGACAGTAACGAGAAAGCCGAGAGAGGGCTTTTTGCAATCGAAACTATACAGAAAAATATAGCGCAAGTGTCAGACGCCGTATCGTCAATGGTCAACTCGATAGACCAAGTAGGACAAATGACCAATTCCATTTCTGACATAGCTGGTCAGACAAACATGCTTGCTTTAAACGCAGCTATCGAAGCAGCTAGAGCTGGAGAAGCAGGCAGAGGGTTCGCAGTGGTCGCTGATGCGGTCAAGGGCTTAGCTGGTCAATCAAAAGTTGCCGCGGGTTCAGCTATAACTCTTGTAAAAAGCATAAAAGACGCGGGTACACAAACCAGCGCAATTACCCAGCAGTCTCAAAGTGGAGCCGCGGAAGGCGCTAAAGTAGTTCTGGGTGCAATCAAGGAAGTAGAGGGAATAGCCAGAATACTGGAAGAAATGAGTATTAAAGTCGGCAAACTTACAAACAGCGTTGAACGAGGACTCGATGCATTGAATGCTGTGGTAAGGTCAATTGAAGAGGTTGCTAGTATCGCCGAAGAAAGTTCGTCAGTTTCTGAAGAGACATCTTCAGCTGTTGAGGAGCAGACGGCTTCTTCAGGAGAGATGGCGGATGTCGCGAAGACTGTTTCAGAAACCGCGGAAAACGTAGCAAAAACAACGCGGATGGTTGTCACCGACGCGGAAAGCGTTGCCGTACTCGCTTCGGGCGTCTTGGATGATGCGGCAAATGTTGAGACTGCAACAAAAGACATAATAAGCGAAGCAGATAGAGTGGGAAAAACAGCCGAATCAGTTGTTTCTGAAGCCACAGAGATTGCTGGAATCGCAGAAAAACTGCAAAATGACCTCCAAAAACTTATTGAAAGACGCACCCAAATGCTGAATGACTTTCTTGAAAAGAAAGGCGTATAAGGCAGGTCTGAGTAGGCCCATCCTTCTCCGTGAGCCTTCCTTGTATTTTGAAGTAGCGTATGTATGCGTTATGGATTTGTTTAGAGCTGTCTTCGCATTGAAACGAGTCGGTTGTTGAGTTTAGTTTTGGAATATTATTGTTGTCGAAATAAAGTATTATGTATTCATGTTAGAAGGTTTCTTTGTAGGCTGCTTATTAGCGTAGAGTTAGGTTTGAAAGATGCAGGTAAATGATGCCCGCTGTCCCAGCAGTGTGGGTGAGCGTAAGGAGAAGGTTGAGGCTGCTTTGGCTAGGCTTAAGTCTTTGAAATTACAAGTTTCTGAGCTAAGGGCGCAATGTGAAGCATTGAAGAAGCTGGAATCAGAAAAACAAGAAGGTTTGATGTGTAACGAGTGTGGGAAGCTAATAGAGCAGGGTCAGGAAGTCACGCTTAAGGATTCTTTTGGAAAGGTGAAGGGTTGCTATCATAAAGACTGTTTTAAGGCGATTTGGCTTTCTCAGGATTGGAGATTCGATTATTCTTCTCCTGGTTTCCTTAGGATGGCTGGAAAGGATCAGTAGGTTTCGTTTTAGCTGGTTTCTTTTTTGGTTTGGCTTGTTTGTTTCTTTTTTTCTTAAAGGCAACCTGAAATCAGTATTCGTAAATCGTAATATTTAAGTTATGCGCTGCATATCTCAGTAAAAGTAAAAACTGGAGGGAAAAAAGCAGTATGCCCGAATATTTAGTCCTGATGAAATTGAACCCAGGAAAAATAGTTGACACCCTAGGCGACATAAGAAAACTAGAAGAGAAACCTGTTTCCGGTGTAGACCTCTGTTACAGCATGAACATCTTCGGAGCTTGGGACGTAGGCATTTGGATCAACGCTGAAAACAGCTCAGAAGTGCTAGAATTTGTTCAGAAAAAAGTAAAAAACCTTCACGGAGTCACCGACGTATACACAGTGCCCACATTCCCACACGGAAACGGTACCAAAAGCGCAAAACAAACAGAAGAACAAAAGACCCCCGTAGGAACTTAGCGGAAAACCACCCACAGGGTTCAATGACTTTCGAAAAACCACAACCATTTCCAACATCTTCGTTTCTTAAACTCGTTAGAATAGCCTCTGCTTACCAAAGAGGCGCCTTGCAGGTAAGTAACACAGCAACTAAAGAGGCACCATAAATTTTGGAACCCAATGTGGAGCGCTGATTCACAAGAGTTAAGTTAAATCAGGAAAAAACAAAGTAAGCGACAAGTGAAATCTATGGCAGACATTGAAATCTTGCCACAGAAAATAGTGGACACGAGGACTATTATTCTAAAATCTAAACTTGGCTCAAACAGCGTGAAGCTTCGAGGAGAAAAATTAAAGACAAGTTTTTTCGCTAGATTCGGCTTCCTAAAGCCTAAACCCCGAGACATATTACTTATCTCTTTCAACAAATACTACGAACCCTACATTGTAATCGGCGGAAAATACTCTATTGATTATTGCAAGAAACATAATTACGCCCTCATGGTTGAAGATAGAACACAAGCAATGTTTATTGACGGTAAAAGAATTAAACCTGAACCTATGTCTCTGGAAGACAAGGCTAAGGTGATTAAGCTTGTGGGTGAGGAGCATTCCCATTACGAAAACGAAACATACGTGATTCTTGATAGAATGCTGCAGGAAGTCTCATCTGACAACCTGTTTTTCGCCCCATTTGAAAACGAACTCGAGAATCAGCCAGCCGTCGACTTTGATTTAAGAAAACCACAAATCTCCATAGAAGAAGAAATCACTTTTCTCCGCTCCAGAGTCGCCAAACGACCTGCAGACGTTGCAGAAATTATCAGAGAAAAATTTGAAATCAACGAACGCACAATAATTTACAGCCCCGTCTATGAACTCACCTACAAAAACATGAAAAACGGCAAAAACGCCACTGCAATAATAAACGGCATAACCGGCGGGGTCCTCGTAGGCAAATTCGACGTTAAAACATCCAAAAACGTTGGCACCCCTATAGTTTCTGAAAATCTTCCCGTCATACAAAAACGGTTCTTTCGAGTTGAAACAGAGCGATCACATGCTCGTGACGACGCCTACGTTTCAATCTCACCTGTCAAGAACCAGACCGAAAATCTCATAGTTGAAGAAAAAGTAAGCAACATTGCGGCTAACTCACTACAGGCGGCAAGTGCTTTTCCGTTCAACGCGGAAAAAGCGACGAACGTGGCCACCGATTTCATGACGCGTTTGGGTTACAAGCGGAGTAACTTTCCAACCAAGATGTATCTTGACGGCGAAACTGACGTTGTGGAACTTCAACTTCAAGAGGGCATTGCCCGAGTGCAGATTGACCCCAAGACAAGGGAAGTTAAAGGGTACGAAATCCAAGAGGAAGAGTCTCGACTGGGTTTCTTGAAGTCAAAAAGAAAACTCTTACTGCTTCTGTCTTCAATTGCCGCAGTTGTTGTTGTTCTAAAACTGGCAAACGTTTTCTAATGTCAGCCGCTAATCTAACATTGAAATTCTGACGACCGCGCTCGTATCAGACTCATTTTTTGCTTAGAAACGCGAATTTTGAAAAGTTTTGAGACAGGGATAGAAAAAATTAAAAACAAAGTCAACCAATTATATAACAGATAGCTTTTTGTTTTGAGCTCCAACTATGGAGAAAATAAAAATGAGAGAACATAAAGAAATTGATGGCTTTTCTGTTACTGCAATTTCAGGAACCTACGTGGTTATGCTAGGATTTAATTTAGAGAAGTCCGCAACCAAGGATTTGCTGGGTTTTGCAATTCATCGTACCGACCATGTTGAGAACGAAAATTATTGGCTTAGAGGCTTCAAAACTTTCGAGGAAACAGAACCCGCCCCATGTCCAGGTGCCCTGTATTCTACGCTTGAACATCCTATCCAGTCTTTTCAATGGGCTGATTATTCAGCTAAAACTGGTTACGAATATACCTACAAGATTGTACCTCTAAGAGGTAAGCCCAAGAATATTAAACTAGGCAAATCCATCAAGATCAAAATAAAAACAGAGTCTGAGGACTCTGGAAAACACGCTATTTACTTCAACCGAGGAGTAGCTGGCAGCCAAGCGTACTGTAGAAAGTTCGATCATAAGACTCCAGATGAAGTCAGTGGCAGAAGGGCTTTTGTTTGGCTCTCACGAGGGCTTGAAGAAGCAATATTCAAATTTATCGACAGAGCCAACAGCTCCGAATATGGTTTGCGCGCATCTGTTTACGAGTTTAACTATTACCCTGTTCTGGAGGCTTTTGGTAGAGCTTCTGATGCTGGTGCCGATGTAAAGATAATATATGATTCGAGACGTGACAACCCCAAACGGTCCAGTGATGAAGCTATCGAATGGGCAGGCATTCGAAACTTGATGATAAGACGTACACAACCAAAATCCTACATTTCTCACAACAAATTCATAATTCTGCTGAAAAACGGAAAACCGATAGAATTGTTGACAGGCTCCACAAACTTAACAAAAAGTGGCATATTTGGCCAGTCAAATTTGTGTCACATAGTACGGGATGAGCATGTAGCAGAGAAATATTATGAATACTGGAAACAGCTATCTCATGATCCTAAGAATTCTGATCTTAAGAAATGGACTGGTACTGAAACATCTGATCCTGAAGGTCCATGCAAGCCCAACACAATTACGCCCTTGTTCAGCCCAAGGAAAACATTGAAAGCACTTGAATGGTACGCAGAGCGAATCGATAAAGCAGAGAAGTCAGTATGTCTCACTGCAGCTTTCGGAGTTAATTCCCGAATAGCTAATATTCTAGCTAAGGACAAACCATATCTTAGATATGTGCTTCTTGAAAAGAAAGGTAACAACTTTGAGGTGTTCACCCAAGATCCAGATGTTCTAACTTCTGTTGGTTCACACTTAAAAGAAGCAGTATACGGGTGGACCAGAGAAGTCCTAACTAACTACAGCCTCCATGTTAAGTACATCCACACAAAGTTCATGTTGATTGACCCCCTCAGTGATAATCCAATTGTTATTACGGGTTCAGCGAATTTTAGTGATGCATCAACCAAGAATAACGATGAAAATATGCTCGTAATACATGGTAACAGGCGAGTTGCCGATGTGTACTTGGGAGAATTCTTCCGGCTTTTTCACCACTTCTATTATCGCTATGTGATGAATAAGCAAAAAGCAGCAGTCGGTTCCGAAGACAAGAAACGTTCTTACTTGAAACCCGACAATTCTTGGACCAAAAAATACTATGTGCCTGATTCAGTTAAAGAAAAACAGAGGCTCTTTTTCTCTCAAAAACTTACATAGTTTCCAGATGTTGTGTTTGATATTTTCTTAAAAATAGAGGATGCAAACGCGGTTCCAACTGCAGCCGTTGAGTTTGCAACTGAGACAGGCGGCATAAAGCTGTTCAAAAAAATTAAGAAGCTCGTAAATCTTGAGATGCAATAATACCGCACGCAAAGGCGAAACAGCACTACCAAAAGCCTTAAGTGTGGCAGATATTTTACAATGTGTTAGTTTAATGAATAAGGTGTTGAAATAGTTTGGCTGTTGAAGGTTTTGGTGAAAACAGAAGGCAACCAGTAGAAGCCAAAGTCGGCGAGTTGACCCCACAATCACGAGCGGTTAACGTCACGGCAAAAGTGGTTTCGAAAAGCGAAGTCCGCGATATTCCAATGGGCAGAGACGGATCTGCACACAAAGTCTGCGACGCTTTAGTAGGCGACGAGACAGGCAGCATCTACCTAACCCTCTGGGACGATAACATTGAAAAAGTGAATGAAGACGACACATTGCGCATAGAAAACGGCTACGTAACACTGTTCAAAGGCAACATGCGTCTCAACATAGGCAAATACGGAAAAATGGCGGCTGCAGAAGCACCATTAGAAGGCGAAGTTAACACTGAGAACAACGTATCCAGCAAGACATACGAGCAAGAACGAAGGTCATTCAGGCGAGGCGGCGGTTACGGCGGCAGAGGCGGCGGTTACGGCGGCAGAGACCGACGCGGTGGCGGCGGCGGATACAGGCCTAGATACTAACTTCAAAACGTAGAAAAAAAATCTTTTTTCGCTTTTTTATCTCCTTAACTTTCTTTATGATTTTTTTGTAACGCGAGTTTTAGTTGTTATCTGTTAGATACGGGCTAAACCAATTTGGCTACGTTGCAGGGCTGCTATGCTTTTACGGTTTACACTACGCAGGCAGCCCACTAAAATGTGCTTCAACCATTCTACCATTTCGCTTGAAAAAGCAACCAATACGGGTAGACCCCCCTCTATAGGTTTCTGCATAGATTGGCTATTAGGATTCAAATATGTCTGTTCGTCAGGAAACCTTGTTTTTTGGTAAACCCTTAACTTATCGCGGGGGTAAACCTGCATGACCTATCACATAGATTACGAAGATGGAAGTTGTTTAGCCCTTGCCTTGAAGGGCTCGGTCCTGTTTGCCTATGGCAGATGCAAAATTTAGGCTATAAGGATCAAAGCGAAAGACACAGGGTTTTTATCGAATGGAAATTTAGCTTTGATGCCGGCGTTCCTCGCTGTTGCTTGAACGTTCACACCTACGGCTTCTTCTGAATACCTCGCTTTTGTAGGGTAGACGCAGGTCGCTCTGTCTAAAGTGCATTTTTCGCATAGCTGGCAATACCCTGAAACTAAGCCTACTGCTAAGGGGTAACCTTTGTTCATGGCTGCTTTTTCGAGGGCATGCACCGCTGAAAGCATTTTTAGTTTGTCTTCCTTCCACGCAGCCCAGAATTCCCGCATTTTGTCTTTTATTTCCTGCGGAATCGATGGGTCGGTTTCGGGCTTTGAAAGGTATGGTGCTAATTCTGCATCAGCTCTTGCCTGCGATTCAAACTTCATGAACAACGCGTAACTGTACTCGCTTACAATCTTCCGGAATTCTTCAGCCGTGGGTGTGTAGGGCGGGCAAGCCAACGTCTTTCCATAGTTGGAGCAACCAACTTTGCATTTAAGCACAATTCTGTCTTCCACAACGACTTTGTCTGCCGTGATGATTTTTGCGTCCACAGCGCCCAGTTCCAGAGCCATTTTTCTGAGAAAATCGAATTTTTCAAGTTCCATCTGAGGCAGCATAAACTTTCACCGTCTTCTTGCTTGATATTTGCATTTGATATAAACATTTAGAAACAGCAAAGATTACGAGATTGCGCTCTGTGATTAGCAACGGCTGAAGCATTGAGTGAACATTCCAGTTGAGTATGCGCTAGTTTATGAAGCGCAAGAATAATATACAGTGTCTGAAAATCATTTTGAACTGAGGTGCCGTCAGCATAAAAAGCAAAATAAGCAGCATAGGATACGTCAATAAAATTCGAGATAATATACTCAGCATTAGACGGAAAAACCTTGCGCCGTTGTATAACGCGTTGAAAGCCGCTGACTGTGTAGTCTGTTCAGGGTCAGGCAGGTCGCTTCACTCGTTAAATGCGGCTATGAGTCAAATAGCCCTCAGCAGGGTAGGCTGGAGAAACAAGGTGGTGTTAACGCCTGATGACCCCGGGTTTCCCGGCAAGAGCATGTATGATGCTGCTTGTGATTTGGAGCGTCGTTACAAGAGGATTTTGTTTTTGATTAATTCTGGAAGTGGCTATTCAGATGATCCGTTGGTGATGGCTCAGGACTTGGCGAGGTACATTGAGGAAAAGAAAACGTCCAAGTTTACAATTGGGCTCTTAACTTCTGCTATGGAGTCACCGTTGGCTCAGATAGCCCGGCAGTATGGTCACGTGGTTTATGTTAAGGGTCGGGGTAAATCCAAGCCTTCATTTGAGTACAGCGAGACTGGAATGATGGGCGACGTTTTCGAGTTGGGCACGCTTATGCTTCTCTGCATGATGATTGAAGCTATTTTCAGAAACCTCGAAGTGGAGGACGTGTTTAAACTCTGCAGAGAGGAATTTGAAAAGATAGGCGCTGTTATAGATGCTAACTTGAAGTCGGAAACCTACACGCAACTTGTTGACCTGCTGGAAAAGCGAACAAACGTGTTCTTGGGAGGCAAAGGTACTGCAAACGAAATTTCCAAAATGACAGGCGTTAGACTTTTCCACATTAAAAGCTTCTTAGGTGACAACGTGTACATAACCAGAGGCGTTAACACTCCTCACCCACGGGCTGGAGACCTTGAAATCCTGTTATCTTTCACTGGGGAAACCAAACCAGTCATCCTCTGGGCGGACGTGATGAAACAGTTCAACGGCACCGTGCTGGGGATAACCGGCACGAAAGATTCAACCCTAGCCAAGAAAGCTGACCTCAAAATAGTCTTGGAGGAAGACGTGAAACCAGGCACTCCACGGCGGTTTTACACAAGAGCAGCCTACGTTTTAAGTCCCTTACCTGTCAAGTTAGCTGAAAGGCTGGGTCAAAGAGGACTAAAGCTGCCCGAGTACATAATCAGCTGGTACCACTCCGTTACACAATAACCAAGCGAAAAACAGCGGACTACACATGGACCCAACACAAGCAGTAATACTAGGTTTCATCCAAGGCGTGACAGAATGGCTACCCATTTCCAGCACAGGCCATCTCCGAATAACTGAGCAACTCCTAGGCTTAACTTTGCCGTTGCTCTTTGACGTAACCTTGCACGTAGGAACGCTCGCAGTTATCCTCATTTTTTTCAGAAAAGACATCAAAACAATCCTCGCGGCACTTGTAAACGGAGACTTCAAATTGGAAAACGGAAAACTAATCCCCCTAATCATCGTCGGAACAGCACCCACCGCCTTAATCGGCATAGCCTTCAGCAACACCATAGAAACGGTTTTCAGCAGTTTCCTGCCCATAGCAGGCGCCTTCATAACCTGTGGCGTCGTGCTTTACCTTTCAAAAACTGGACGGGAACAAAACGAGAACATAACCTACCTCGCAGCCCTAGCAATAGGCACTGCTCAGGGCATAGCCTTAATTCCTGGAATCTCGCGAAGCGGGTTAACAATCGCCACGGCGCTTCTGCTCGGCGTGAGACGCGAGAAAGCCTTCAAGTTTTCCTTTCTGCTTTCTGTTCCAGCAGTAATCGGCGCCTTAGGCTTAACCCTGTACGAACAACATGAAGCGCTAACGCTCGTAGGCGTTGGCTGGACAGAAATCCTCGTCGGCATCGCCGTGTCCATAGTGGTTAGCTATTTCGCGTTAAAACTCCTGTGGAAGGCGCTGGCAGGCAAGAAATTCTACCTGTTCGCGTTTTACTGCTGGCTCATCGGCGCATTACTACTAGCGCTAAGCCTCATCAATTTTTAGCCAGAAAGGCGCGCCAGAAAGAAAACCTGTTAAGAACTCAGCAAACTCCCTGTTGTCCCTGTAGACGTCTACTACTTCACTGTTAACCAAAACCCCAAGTTTCTCCCGAAACGCCTGCGACATTAACTCCGCAACCCCTATGTTCCTGCCGCCATCCTCAAGTTTCTCCTTTAGAAGTTCAACAACATCAGTGAACCTGCGCTGAAGCTCCACAACCCACCTGCCATCTTCAACGTAGGGTCCAGAAACCACGCCGCCGTTACTATCGTATTTGGACAGGAAGTTTTCACATTCCTTTTCCCGCTTAAGAGGCGGACCCAAATGCTTCCTAACACCCGGCAAAACACGCTGCTCAAGCTCAAAGACAAACACGTTAAGCGTTTTTTCGTCGCTCCAAACAGCGTCTCTGAGAACTTTGAAATCGTTAAGTTCCGCAAGTTTCCGCAGAGCCCGCTGCGTCTTATACAGTTGCCCCCATAAAACGTCGGGAACAGCATCTACGTTTCTAATCGGCAGGAATAGGATGGAGGCACCGCGGTTCTCCAGCTTGCCCGTTAAGGCTTCGGCGGTTAACGCGTTAATTTTTGGCGGGTAAAAGAACTCTGTATCCGGCGTTTTGAGGAAGGCTCGGGCTGCGGCAACAAGCGTAAAGAGCTTCTGCGGCTGAACAGCGGACGCAACGTTCCTTGCTTTATCCACTGGGTCAACTATGACCAACGGCTCTGGAAAGAGGCGGGTAAGTTCTTTCTCTTTGCCTGAGTAGTAGCCTTCAATGTCTATGGCTACTCTTTGCGTGTAACCTGCAAACGCGCGCAGCGACTCAATGAAGGATTTATGATAAACTACCAGGAGTTCGCAGAGGTAGCCGCTGAAACCGCCTGTTTTTATTTCAGCCCCGTACGCGTCTACGCCTTTCAGGAACTTTTTGAGCAAGCGAACTTCGCCACGTGAGCTTTCGTTTAAGCGTTTTTTCACGTAGTCCGTGTGGAAAGGCGTGCGGTCCGTAGCGCTCAGCCACTCGCCGCGTTTCACATCGTAACAGGGTACAATGTTCAATCGGACATCGTCTATGAACGCCTCCAAGTACGGGTGCTCCGCGAACCGCTCGATTTGTCTGGCGCCTTCGGTGGCTTTTCGCGCTATTTTCAAGCTGATTTCGCCGAGGGATCTGCGAGGTATGGTGGTTGGCAGGCGCATGAACACGTCAATTTCAGGTTCTTCGCTTAACCAAGTGTCTTTCGCAACTGACCCTTCAACCCGCACCGTTGCGGTGACGCCTTGTTCCTTGCAGGCGAGTGCTACTTTCCGCTGTAGCTCCTCGGCTAAAGCCGTTATTTTGGCTCTGTCCGCTTGGGTGGGCGTGATTTTCCCCAAGATTTCTTCGCTGATCGTTTTCAGTTTCTGCATTGGCGGTTTCCCTGTTGTTATTGTTGGGGGCAGAACTCTTTAAGCGTTGAGTACACTGGTCCTCTCGGTGTTAGGTCGCTTTTTTTGAGGCGCAGGCACTTTGCGTTGATGGCGCCGAACTCGTAGTCTGCGTTTTCAGTTATGAACTTAGATAGTTGCGCCTTGTTTCTTCCTGAGCGGACGCGGGCTATTGTCAAGTGAGGACTGAAGCCCTTTGAGTCGGGGGTGAAGCCTAAACCGCGCAGGCGGGGTTCCAGCTGGCTGAATACGCTTTTCAACTGGTCTGCGCCCTCAGTTATTCCTGCCCAAACCACTCTCGCGTAATTGGGATTGGGGAAGGCGCCTACGCCTTTTATTTGCACGTTGAATGGGGCAAACTGGACTTTTTTCATTTCTTCAAAGATTTTTTCAGCCGTTGCTGGCGTGATGTTTCCGAGAAATCGGACGGTTATGTGTATGTTCTGTGGCGCTACGAGTTTCACGTCCGCGCCCGTTTGAACCAGATGTTTCTGTGCGGCTGTGAGCCTGTTCAAAACCGTGTCGTTTTCAATGTCGAAAGCTAAGAAGCTTCTTATGGAATCGGGCATTTCTGTTCCCTCGGGTACTTTTTACATTTTCCTCTCATAAATGCTTTTTAATTTTGAATACTGCTATTGTAAGAATTAAAAGGATGCAACATGACGGCTGATAAAATAGTTGTTGGTTTGGCTGGTATGCCTGGTTCTGGTAAGTCTCTTGTGGTAGCGGATGCGCGGTTGGAGGGCTACGGCGTGGTTGTTATGGGCGACGTAGTGAGAGAAGAAACCGAAAAGCGCGGGTTGAAGCTGAACCCGAAAAACATTGGGAAAGTGATGCTCGAGTTGAGGAAGAACGGCGGCGCCAGCGTGGTAGCTGACAAGTGTATCCCGAAGATAGAGCGGAAAAGAAGCGGGAAAGTTATTGTGGACGGCATCAGAAGCCTGAATGAAGTTGACGCTTTCAAGAAGCATTTTCCCAAATTTAGTTTGATTGCTGTGCATGCTTCTTCAGAAGCAAGGTTTACCCGCCTCTACAGGCGCCGTCGAAGCGATGACCCGGACAGGTGGGACCTTTTCAATGAGCGGGACATGCGTGAGCTTAGTGTGGGCGTGGGAAACGCTATAGCGATGGCTGAGCACCTTATAGTTAACGAGAATAACAGGAACGTTGCAAAAGCCCAAACGAAAAAAGTCTTGTGGAGAATAGAACGGAAATGGAAGAGATAGCGGTTCGCGTTGAAGCGGAAATTAACCCTACGGAGGATGCGGAGAAAGTGGAGGCGGCTGTGACAAACATTTTTGACAGTGCATCCGTGGAGGTTAAACCATCTTACAAGGGTGGTGTGCTGTATGCTACGGCTGAAGGGCGGGATGCGCTGGTTAAATTTCGTAGTCTGCTTAGTTTAGACCGTATTCGCGCTGCTGCTCGGAAAGTGTTTTTTGGAGGCTTAAGAGGGAATGCTATCAGGTTTTGCCTTAACAAGCAGGTGGCGTTTGCTGGTCACGTCTCCTTCTCGGAGGAGCTGGCTGAGTCTCCGTTGGGTCCGATAAAAGTCGCCATCGAATGTGGAGACCCTGAGCAGCTTATTGAGTGGCTTGCGCCGAGGAAAGCTTAGTTGGGGGGAAAAAATGCGTGTCGGAGAAGGCTTTGGTGAGTGAGCGGGGTGCGGTTTTGCTGGGTGACACGGTGGCTTGTGACGCTTTTGACGCGGACCGGCCTTTGCGTGTGGTTACTCACGCGCATGCGGATCACTTGGTTGGTTTGAGGCGGAGTTTGAAGAGTTGCGATAAGGTTTTGATGACTGCTGCTACCCAGGACCTTATTGGGGTTGTTAACGGTTCGCTGCCGCTTGATGATGGCGCGGTGGAGTTGTTGGATTACGGGGAAACATTTGAGTATGGTGGCGAGCGGGTTACGCTGGTTAAGGCTGATCACATTTTGGGTGCGGCTCAGGTTTTGGTGGAGGACTCGGAGGGCAGGAGGGTTGCGTACACTGGCGACTTCAGGGTTGACGGCACGGAACCCTTGTTGGATTGTGACGCGCTTGTGGTGGAGGCGACTTACGGGAGCCCTTGGTTTAAGCGTGCGTTTAAGGTGGATGTTAGGGAGCTTCTGGTTTCTATGGTTGAGGAGCGGCTTAGTCAGGGCACGGTTTACGTTTTTGGTTATTATGGTAAGCTGCAGGAGGTTATGCAGATTCTTCGACGTGCTGACGTTTGTGTGCCGTTTGTTATGCCTGAACGGGTTTTTCATGTTTCCAAGATTTGTGAGGCGCATGGGATGCAGCTTGGTGATTTTACGCTTTCAACCGAGAAGGAAGGCAAGGAATTGTTGGATGAGGATTTGCCTTGTGTTGCGTTTTACCACATGAATACTAGGAAGAAAGTGGGTTTGAATAGTTCACGTATTTGTGTTAGTGGCTGGGAGTTTCGGTCTCCGTGTAGGCAGATTGGTGAGCGGGAGCATTTGGTTGCTTTGAGTGACCACTCGGATTTCAGTGGTTTACTTGAGTATGTGAGGCGTTCTAGACCTAAGCGGGTGGTTACGGATAACTATCGGGTTAGTCATGGTGCAACGTTAGCTAAAGAGATAAGCAAGCGTTTAGGAATCCCCGCGGTTGCAATGCCGAAGTAGTTTCGAGCTGCCGTGTTTGCATGTTAAACGAGCGGGGTTGCACTTGAATTTTCTCAAACCATACACTTCCGCTTCATGCCTTCAAGTAGTAAAATCCGTAATTGGATCGGCACATTTGTTAAGGTTTAAAAAGTATGAAGTAAACCTTGTCTTAGCTCTCGATAAAAATAAGCTAGGAACTCGCTCATGAACAAGTCATCTCAGATTTCAGGTTTCTACAAGCTCAGCCCGAAAGAACGCTTGGCGCTCGTTAAAGAGTTTGCAGGTTTATCCGACGAAGAATGCGATTTGCTGCATAACACAGGTTCGTTGCCTTTGGAAGCGGCGGACCGCATGATCGAAAACGTGGTAGGCGCGTTTCCCCTGCCGCTGGGTATAGGCGTCAACTTCCTCATCAACAACCGCGATTACCTTATTCCCATGGCTATTGAAGAGCCGTCTGTGGTGGCGGCAGCCAGCTACGCAGCTAAAATGGTCCGCGAAGGCGGAGGTTTCCACACCAGCAGCACGCCACCCGTGATGATAGGGCAAATACAGGTTGTTGGCATCGCAGACCTAGAAGCGGCTAAACATCGCGTTTTAGCGGCGAAGCAGGAAATCATAGCGAAAGCGAACGCTCAGGACCCAGTTTTGGCTTCGGTGGGTGGTGGAGCAAAAGGCATCGACGCAAAAGTAATCGGCACAGCGGTCGGCTCCATGCTTATCGTGGAGTTGCATGTGGACTGCCGCGATGCCATGGGCGCAAACGCGGTTAACACTATGGCTGAAGCCGTGGCGCCACTGATAGAGCAAATCACGGGTGGCCGCGTTTACCTCAGGATAATAAGCAACCTAGCCACAAAACGCTTAGTCCGAGCATGGTGTACAGTGCCCAAAGAAATCGTAGGCGGCGCGGAAGTCGTAGATGGCATCGTAAACGCTTCAGCCTTCGCAGCCGCAGACCCTTACCGCGCAGCCACACACAACAAGGGCGCCATGAACGGCATAATCGCGGTTATTCTCGCCACGGGAAACGATCACCGTGCCATAGAAGCAGGCGCCCACGCCTACGCCGCCATAAACGGCCAGTACACCTCGCTTTCCACGTGGGAGACGAGCGAAAACGGTGATCTCAAAGGCATGATTGAGTTGCCCATGGCTGTGGGGCTTATCGGCGGCGCCGTGCGAACCCATCCAATCGCGAAAATCGCCATAAAAATCCTCGATGTAAAAACAGCCAACGAGTTCGGGGAAGTGATGGCGGCGGTCGGGTTAGCCCAGAATCTCGGTGCATTACGGGCGTTAGCGCACGAGGGTATTCAGCGTGGTCACATGTCGCTCCACGCGAGAAACATCGCCGTGGCAGCCGGTGCCACTGGAGAAATGATAAACACTGTGGCTGAAAGGATGGTAAAGGAACGGAAAATCCGCATGGACCGCGCGAAAGAGCTAATCAAGGAGCTGGCTTCTTAGCTGAAAATGCTTCTGACCAGTATTTCATCCTAAATTCTTCTGGGCTCATTTAAATAAGGAAGCGCAGCTTTCCCATTTAACAATTGCAAAAACCGTTTATTTGCCGCCTAATAGCCAACCAAAGCAGAAGCCAGCAACGCGTGTCTCTCAAGAACTAAAGTTTCTATTGAGTGGGCTATAGACTTTCTCACGCGCTATAGTTCAGCAATAGAGGTTAGTTTCAAAAGCTTTAAACCTTATACTAGTGAATTTATGACTACGCAACTTGAATAGTGATCGCTTTGTCTTTACCCTATCATTACATGCAGCTTCCAAGAGAAGTCATCGTTGGGAAAGGAACCTTGACGCGCGTTACCGAAGTCGCGCAAAGGCTAGGCCTAAGTGGATCAGCCCTGATAATTGCAGGTCCAAAAAGCTGTGAGATTGCTGGAAAACAGGTTCGTGATCTCCTCCAGCAAAAAGGCATGAACGTGGACACTCTTCTCGTTAAAACAGTAACCAGCAAGGACATTCTAATGGTTGAAGATAGAATAAAGGAGTGGAAACCACGAGTTCTCATAGGTGTTGGCGGCGGAACCAAAATCGACGCTGCAAAACTAAGCGCGTCACGCCAAAGCATTCCGTTCATCAGCGTACCCACCACGCTATCTCACGACGGCATAGCAAGCCCACTGGCTTCCGTCAAAGGACTCGACAAACCATACTCCATCATGGCTCAAGCGCCTTTGGCAATAATCGCGGACACAGACATAATAGCGCAGGCTCCTTGGCGCTCAGTCATAAGCGGCTGCGGCGACGCAATCGCAAAGTTTACAGCCGTAAAAGACTGGCAGTTGGCACACGCAGAAAAGAACGAGTACTACGGTGCATATGCTGCTAGCCTTGCCCTAATGAGCGCAAAACTAGTAATAGAAAACGCCGAGCTCATCAAATCCGGAAACGATGAGGGTCTACGAGTGCTTCTTGAGGCTTTAATAAGCTGCGGAGTTGCCATGAGCATCGCAGGAAGCAGCCGCCCCTGCAGCGGCTCAGAACACTTGTTCAGCCACGCATTGGACATGGTTAACTGCCCTCACGCCATGCATGGAGAACAATGCGGTGTGGGTTCAGTTTTATCCGCTTACCTTCACAAGGCAAAGTGGAAACGCATCAGAGACAGCCTCAAGCAGATAGGCGCGCCAACAACAGCATCCGAGCTAGGCGTAAAAGACGAAGATTTGGTTAAAGCCTTAGAAATGGCGGCGACAATACGCCCCGAAAGGTACACAATTCTTCACAAGCTGAACTTGAACCGTGAAGCCTGCGAGAAAGCTGCAAAAATAACCGGAGTAATCAGCTAAACTAAAAAAGGAAGAGTTACATGCGCTGCGGCTGTAACAGGGCAATCTGGTTTCCCTCTGGATCCACGGCTGTCGCAATCCACCCGACGTTGGGAACTTCCTGCTTCGGCGAAACAATTTTCCCACCAAGCTTCTTAACTTTACTTATTGACTCGTCTATGGATTCAACTGAAATATAGTTCATAGGCTTCTGCTCTGGGCTTTCCTTCTTGACCATGCCGCCGTTTACTCCAGGCCTGAGCAGCATTCCCTCCTCGTCAACTGGAACCGTCTGTATCTCCCAGTACTCCATTGGTCCAGGGTGCCTTTCGATTTTCCATCCAAAAAGCCCCGCGTAAAACTGCTTCATTTTTTTAACATCGCCAGCTGGAATCATAAAGTGGACTATAGTCTGATCCATTCTACTCGTTCACCTCCATCACTTCTACTCGCTTATTGAAAGAAAACAACCTTAATACTGTTAAAGAAAAGCTGAATTTATTTTTAGTGGAAACAAAAAAACGGTGATTTCTCTGTGAAAAATTGAGAATGAGGCTAAGCTTTTTTGCTTTTAGCCGCGCTTTTAGCTTTTGTCTTCGTCTTTGCCGCTGCTTTTGGTTTTGCTTCCGCTTTTGCCTTGGGTTTTGGCTTGGGCTTTGCCTTCGGTTTCGCCTTTGGCGCTGCTTTAGCC
>Ga0272441_10004745_pt1 | contig 24238 bp, 23 predicted proteins | sample SSMProp6N_FD_193582 | JGI IMG/M metagenome (GOLD analysis project Ga0272441, IMG submission 193582) | Marine sediment archaeal communities from Little Sippewissett salt marsh, Falmouth, MA, United States - SSM-Prop-6N | ecosystem: Environmental > Aquatic > Marine > Wetlands > Sediment ...
CTGGTGTTCGTAAGCGCCGCTCTGGAGCGAAAAGCGTAGCCATAGCTATGGTTTGAGTGAGGAGATCGTAGGGTGCGCCATGCGCACCGCGCATCTCCAGTTCGGTGGCCGGCTCTGGTGCGCACGGCGCACCCTACGATCTTGGGCAGGCGAAGACCAGGCTGAACCGTGATAGGCATGCTTGGATAGAACAGTGTATTTAACGTCATCCGACTGAGATCAAACCGGCCAGTGCCTCGTCAGTATTCGACGCCGCCTGGTGATAAATGCGGGCTATCAATGCCGCTTGTGCAGCTGCCTTAGCAGCGCGCAATTCACGTAAGTGTAGTTATCGGGGGTGCCTCGTAACGCGGTAAACGGTCGATCCGGCTCGCCCAGGGTGTTGAGCACCAGTAGCGCCCGGTTGAAGTCCTGATCGCGCGTGTAGTCATTCACTGTGATGATCGTGGCTATGCCGGCACCCATCGAAGACAGGATGCCGTTGTGTGAGTCCTCAAAGGCGAGGCATTCCTCAGGTGCCAGCTGCATTTCATTCAGGGCATAATCGTATATATCGCTCGCCGGTTTTTTTGCGGGCACGATATCACCGGCAGCGATGACATCGAACCATTCTAATGATGACCGGCCCAGTGTGTTCTCGAGCAGCGCGGTTACATTGTCCGGTGTGGTCGTGGTGGCAATAGCCAGTCGGAGCTTTTCGCTGCGGGCTTCTTTGAGCAAGCGTGCGATCCCTGGGCGCAGCGGTATCGCGCCAGAGGCAAGCAGCGTGGTGTAATGGCGCGTCTTCGCGGCATGCAGTTCGGAAATCAGCTGATCGAAATCATCCGGCACATTGACGTTGTGCAAGTACGCGCTGGCGTAGTGTTTCATGCGCTCCTTGCCACCGGTGACCGCGAGCAGCTTGCCGTACAGATCGACATCCCAGTGCCAGCCAATACCGAACTCCTCGAACGCAGCATTGAAGGCGATGCGATGGCCATCGCGTTCAGTGTCTGCAAGGGTGCCGTCGACATCGAATAGCAGGGCTTTCAGTTCGGTGCTCATCGCGACGCATGTTACCAAATAAGTTAATCTTGAATCTCTGATTTTCTCGATTGCGGATCGGATATTGAATATGATCAAACCAAAGGTGGGCTGGATCGGCACTGGCACGATGGGACAGCCGATGTGCGGACATCTGCTGGCTGCCGGCTATCAGGTCTTTGTCAACAGTCGTACCCGGAGTAAAGCGGACGCGTTGATCAATCAGGGCGCTTCCTGGTGCGACACACCGAATCGGGTGACAGCCTGCTCTGATATCGTTTTCACGATGGTTGGCACTCCGGAAGAAGTGCGCGAGGTCTATTTCGGCGATCAGGGCATTTTTGGCAGCCTGCAGGCCGGTTCGATCCTTGTTGATATGGGCACGACGCCACCCAGTCTGACAGCGCAAATCGGTGAACGCGCCCTGGCCGCACAGGCTTGTGCGATCGACGCGCCGGTCTCTGGGGGGGATGTCGGTGCCCGCAACGCCAAGCTGTCGATCATGGTCGGCGGTGATCGGCGTTGCGTCGACATCGTCAGGCCGCTATTCGATTGCCTCGCAAAGACGGTAGCCTGGATGGGAGAGGCCGGCAGTGGCCAGCATACCAAGATGGCAAACCAGCTCGTCGTCGCCGGGACGATGATCGGAGTCTGCGAGGCGCTGGTCTATGCAGCCCGGGCAGACGTCGATCTGGAAAAGCTGGTTGCGGTGATTTCACAGGGCGCAGCCGGCTGCTGGACGCTGGACAACCTGGCCCCGCGCATCATCAGCGGTGACGATGCCCCCGGCTTCATGGTTGATCATTTCGTCAAGGACCTCGGTATAGCGTTGCAGGAGGCGGAAAATCTTCGACTGGTGCTGCCCGGTCTGGAACTTGCGAGCAAGCTTTACCGGAACCTGCAGGCCATTGGACACGGCCACAGCGGCACCCAGGCGCTGGTGCATGCAATCCGCCAACTGTCGGAGGATTAGCACTAAAGGAAAGGATTTGATTTAACGCAAAGGCGTTAAATTAACTGCTCTGGTCCAAGCATCGGTGTCGGCGGCAAGGTGCACGTCCGTGTGCTGGAAGAGACTATTCTTCGATCTCGATTTCATCCGCGACGCCATCGCTCGACTCGTCGACGATTTTCACGATCGTACTGTCAGCCGTGAGTGCGGCACAGAATGCGACCGCATCGGCGTACGCGCCTTCGTTCTGGTCCTCAAAACTGGTTGAGTCATCATAAGGGAAAGAAATACCCAGAACAGTGACTGAGCCCGAGGCAGAATCACCGCTGCAGTCCGAAGCCACGCCTTGCAGGACGATCTTGTCCGCTTCATCCAGTTTGACACTGTTCGCAACGACGATGCCGGCACCGTCGTCGTAACCCTTGATCGTCAGATAATCACCCGGTGCCAAGGCGGCGAGCAATTCAGCAGGATTTTCTATGGTTTCGTTGATCTCGTCTTCGATCTCGGTGGATGTATCGATGTTGACTGTGACACTCTGGCCGGGCACGGGCTCGAGCGCGAAGCTGTTGGCCGAGGCTTCGACGCTTGCCACCAGCGCAGCGACGATGATGTCGCCACCCTCCTGTTTGACCGATGTCGCTACCAGGGTGCCATTGATGATGGTGCCTTCGACTTCCACCAGAAGGTCGTTCTCCAGCAGCATTGTCAACGGCTCCTTCGTGGCACTGGATGCATCGACCGGAAAACCGTTCACCCTGAAGCTGCTGTCATCGACATAAGCGGTAATGATACCCTCGAGTTCGACTTCATCGTCCTCGTTGAAATCGCCACTTTCGGCTTCGATTATCGAGGCGGTGAGCTCGGTGCACGTGGCATCGGTGCAACGGCCCTTGACTTCAACGAACAAGCCGTTGGTGAGCTGATTGTCAGGCACATCATCCAGTACTGCCGCCGATCCGTCGATCGTCAGAGCGCTGATGTTGCTCAAACTGAACCTATCGTTATTCAGATCGGTAATGGTGCCTTTGATCTCGATGACGTCGTTGCCCGGATTAAAGGCTTGCGACTCGAGTTCGACTCGTGTTGCACGGAGCACGCCGGCCGAGTCATAGTATCCGCTGATCTCGACATGATCCTTGTCGGCGATCGTGCTGAAGTCGAACGGTTCAGTCGTCGTGATGTCGGGGGAAACATCAAAGTTGGTGGTTGTGCTGTTGATCAGCACGGTCGTATCGAAAACCTTGAACGACCGATTGACGCCGTCGATATCCGGCGCTGAAACCTCATTGACCGGACCCTGGAGTTCGTCGTCATAGGCGACGCTTTCGGCGTTGCCGGTGATACCGTCGGCGTTGACGGACCCGGTTACTTTGACGCGCATGCCGATCGCCAGGTCAGCTTCAACGCCATCCGGGTCACCATCGATATCAAATGTCGCACTGCTGGTGTCGTACTCGACGCCATTGACGAAGATGCTGCCGATAGCGCTGATCGTGCCCGAAGAAACAAACGCGCTGGGGCTGGTCACGCCACTGCCGCCGATGCCCAGATCCGCGACGTCGCTACCGGAGCCGCATGCGGTTATGCTGATCGCGGTGGCTGCCGCTACCGCGCAATAGATGAATGTGGTCTTCATTGTCGCGAATCCTCATCAGAATCTTGTTCGTAATAGTAAATGCCGACGCTGACGTAATGTGAATCGGTGTCCTTGTCAGCTTCGTTGCCGCTGAGCCACGCATCCAGGTCTTCCAGTAATGCCTGGGATCGTTTACGAGAGTAATCGCCAAATTCGCCGAGTTTGTCGCTTTTCAGCCTCTGGTTGGAGACTTTTCGTTGAAACCATTTGCCTTGATCGCCGGACCTCAGATTGTGATCTATCGTATTAATCAGTTCGTTTGTGTCGTTACCGAGGATGCGAATGATCTCTTCCGGGTCATTACCCGGCACGTAAGCATTTCTTATCAGGTGAACGCGTCCGTCCTTGATTTCAACACAGGCCGAGTTTTCGAGCAGTTTGAGCATGGCCTTGGTCGGAATATCGCCGCTGTAATGCTTGACCAGGCTGGCGAACGATTCGTCGCCATCATCCAGCGTCAGCGTCTTCGGGTTGCCTTCGTCGTAAGCGAAACGGGGGTCATTCAGCCAACCGCTGATCACGCGGATCGCGCGGTTGAATTTTTGCTCGGTACTCTCGCTATCGCTGAGGTTCGCTTCGTGCAGGCGTTTGACTTCCTTGCGCGAGAGCCCGGTTTCGGCAGAGACGCTTGAAATCGTGACTTTGCCATTGTTGCGGCGGGCTTGGTAAAACGCCTCGTCCACATAGGCTTTTCGCACCATTTCTTCAAAGCTGCCACAGGCAATGCCGTTCCTGAGTAGTATGCGTACCAGTGGGCGAAGAATCTGGATGACAGCGGCGGTAAGGATTTTATGGCTGGTATTACCCATAATTGGGAAAATAGTCCCAAAGAATGCTTTTGTCAAGCATAGGTTTGATCGTTGCCGCTATCAGCGGGGCGTTTGTCGGAGCTTAGACTTGTTAGTATAACCAAATTGGGACTTAAGTTGTTGAAAATCAATTCTTCAGGCGCTGAGTCGGCCGACTGTGTCAAAATGTTTCGGTCGGGCAGCGAGAAGCGTCCTCTTGAAAAAGCCAAGCTCACGACAACTCTTCGAGCGCGGTTGCGATCGGATCACCTCTGCGTTTAGTGGCATGAACTGGACCTATATCTTCGATATTGTAAAGCGGCACCGGGCTGCGCTGGTCAGCGCAAATCTGATCGCGGTTCTGGCCGCGCTGCTCAGTGTACCGGTGCCATTGCTGATGCCGATGATGGTGGACGAGGTGCTCCTCGACAAGCCGGGTGAGATTGTCGCGTTGCTGCAGCGGCTGTTGCCGGAACCCTGGCACGGCCCGGTCAGCTTCATCGTCAGCGTCATGCTGATCACTATTCTGCTGCGCTTTGCATCGCTGATGTTGGCGGTGCTGCAGATGCGCGAGTTCACCCGGATCGCCAAGGACATCAGTTACCACATTCGCACGCAGCTGCTCGCGCATTTGCAGACGGTTTCGATGGCTGAATACGAGACTCTGGGATCCGGCACCGTGACCTCGCATTTTGTGACCGATGTGAATGCTGTCGATGAATTCATCGGCAGCACGCTGAGCAAATTCATCGTGGCTGTGCTGACGGTGATCGGCGTTGCGGCTGTGCTGTTGTGGATGCACTGGCAGCTGGCCTTGTTCATTCTGTTGATGAATCCGGTGGTGATTTATTTCACGATGGTGATGGGTAAGCGAGTCAAGCATCTCAAGCGCAACGAAAACAGTGCGTTCGAGATCTTCCAGCAGTCCTTGACCGAGACACTGGATGGCATCCAGCAAATTCGTGCCAGCAACCGCGAGCGCCATTATCTCGCCAGGGTCGGCGCACGCGCGCGCGACTTACGCGAGCATATGATTGCTTTTGGATGGAAAAGTGACGCGGCTAATCGCTTGTCGTTTTTTATTTTCCTGATGGGTTTCGAGCTTTTCCGCGCCACCAGCATGGTGCTGGTGCTGTTCACCGACCTGACGATTGGCGAGATGTTCGCCGTTTATGCCTATCTTTGGTTCATGATGAATCCGGTGCAGGAAATTCTCGGGATTCAGTACAGCTATTACAGCGCCAACGCGGCATTGGAGCGGATCAGGCGATTGTTGCGTTTGCAGCAGGAGCCGGTCTACCGCCACAAGCTCAACCCGTTCGAAGGCAAGCACACGGTCGGGCTACGCGTCGACGACGTCTATTTTTCCTATGGACAGGACTTTAACGTCCTCGATGGTGTTAGCCTGGACATCGCGGCCGGTGAGAAAGTCGCGTTGGTCGGCGCCAGCGGCGGTGGCAAGTCGACACTGGTGCAGATCATCCTGGGCCTGTATCCGGCGAAGGCGGGTGAGCTTTATTTCGACGGCGTCAACATTCGGGACATCGGACTGGATACGGTGCGCGAAAATGTTGCAACCGTGTTGCAGCACCCCGCGATGCTGAATGACAGCGTTCGCGAGAACTTGTGTTTGGGCCGCGAACACGACGACGCAACCTTGTGGCAGGCTGTCGACATCGCTCAGCTGCGGGACGTGATCCAGGATATGCCGGATGGGCTGAATACGGTCATCGGGCGCAGCGGCATTCGTTTGTCGGGCGGGCAGCGCCAGCGTCTGGCGATTGCACGAATGATCCTGTCGGATCCGAAGGTGGTAATACTGGACGAGGCTACTTCCGCGCTGGACACCGAGACTGAAGCCCGGCTGCACGATGCGATGCACGCTTTTCTGCAAAATCGGACCACGCTGATCATCGCGCACCGGCTGAGCGCGGTTAAACAGGCCGACAGGGTCTTGGTCTTCGATGCCGGCCAGATCATCGATGAAGGCCGCCACGACGAATTGATCATTCGGGAGGGCCTCTATCGGGATTTGTACGCGCACTGACGCCGCGCCAGCAGACCTCGAGCAGATCTGTGATAAAGTCTTAATGCTAATGGCACTTACTCAAGCCGATACGGGTTGCTTCTGAAGGAAATGTCGGCGGCAGGGAAGCCGCCGTCGAGCCTATACGGATGTATTCACGGCGTTTTCCGGAAGAAGTAACCCGTGTCGGCGGGTCGATTGCGCGACGATAGCTGTTAAATCAGTGCCATTCGTCTTAATGCGCGTCCACTGGCTTAGCAGGAAAACGGTCAAATATGAATCAATTTTCGAACAGATGTGCGCTGGTGGTGTGGCTATTGATCAGCAGTACGGCACCGATCATGGCGGATCCGTTCCAGCAAGGTCGTCAATCCGTCTCGATCGTGGCGGGCTCGGGTTCAGCGTTCAGGGATGACTACATTATTCTGGGTCTGGGGTACGGCTATTACGTCATCGACGGATTGGAGCTTGGTATCGACGCCCAGTTTTGGCTGAGCGGTGACCCCTCGATCACCAAGGTCAGCCCACAAATCCGCTACGTGTTCAGACAGCCCAAGACAGTAAAGCCCTACGCTGGGGCTTTCTACCGCAGAACATTCACCGAGGGGCTGGACGATCTCGATTCGGTCGGTTATCGGGCCGGCTTGAATTTCATGGGACGGGGTAATTTTTATTTCGGTGCGGGGATCGTCTACGAGGAATACCGAGACTGCAATGAGGCCGTTTTCAGCAGCTGTTCAGAGACCTACCCTGAAATTTTATTTTCGTTTTCACTGTGATCCTGGTGAGCAATGCGGGCTGCGAATAGGCCGAAGCTATCGTTGTTATTGATATCGGTTAATTACTATATTCAAAAAAACTGATAAACTTCTCATATGTTTTCCATTTTAAATTTCTTATGAGGGGATTATGAATCTGAAATTCGCTTTGTTGCTCGCGCCTATGCTTACGGTTCAGGTGAATGCGGCTGAATGGGAGGCGTTGCCGGATGTCGCGCCGGCTCCAGCGGATAATCCAACCACCGAGGCGAAGGTCGAGCTCGGCAAGATGCTTTACATGGACCCGCGTTTTTCTTCGACGGGCACGGTTTCGTGCAATTCCTGCCACAATATAATGGAAGGCGGTGATGACAGCCGAGCCGTCTCGATGGGTGTACATGGGAAAACGGGTGGGCGTAACGCACCGACCGTCTGGAACTCCGCCTTCCATTCCGTTCAGTTCTGGGATGGGCGCGCGGCCTTGCTGGAGGACCAGGCGAAGGGGCCGGTTTCCAATCCCGTCGAGATGGGTATGGCAGATGTGGAAACCGCAATGGAGCGCGTCAGAAAGATTCCCGGCTACAAACCCTATTTCGAAAACGCTTTCGGCAAAGACTCAATGACGGTCGAGAACGCGGCAAAGGCGGTTGCCGCATTCGAGCGGACCTTGATCACGCCCAACAGTGCCTACGACAATTACGTAAAAGGCGATAGGACAGCCCTGAATGAGCAGCAGGTTCGCGGCATGAACAAATTTGCGTCGCACGGCTGTATGAGTTGTCACTCTGGCGCGGCTTTCAACGGCCCTCAAACCAAGCTCGGGGAAGGATTCTACGCCAAATTCCCGACGTTTGCCGACAACGACTATGTAGCTAAATACAAGCTGGATGAGGACAAGGGCCGTCAGGAGGTGACTGGTCAGGAAGCGGATGCTAACTTGTTCAGGGTATCGACGCTGCGCAATATCACCGACACCGCGCCCTATTTCCACAACGGGTCGGTGAATGACCTGCATGAGGCGGTCAGGGTCATGGCCAGGACTCAGCTGAACAAAGAACTCAGCAATGCTGACGTTGACGACATTGTCTCATTCCTGGGGGCTCTGACAGGGCCATATCCAGAAATCACGATGCCGCGCTTACCGGCAACAGCGGGCACCAGCATCGTGGTTGACTCGTCGCAGTAACAGTCATCAACGGGTTGGTGTGATAACATCGCATCAACTCACTATGTATCGAGAATATTTATGGCTACCATTGATCTGACCAAAGAAACCTTCCAGAGTACCATCAACGACAATGAAATCGTTTTTATCGATTTCTGGGCGTCATGGTGCGGTCCTTGCAAGTCATTCGCGCCAATTTATGACAGTATCTCGGAAAAGCACGGCGACGTCGTGTTTGCCAAAGTCAACACCGAAGAGGAGCAGGAGCTGGCAGCCAGTTTCCAGATTCGCTCAATCCCGACGCTGATGATCTTGCGCGACCAGATCGTGATCTTCTCGCAGGCAGGCATGTTACCCGAGTCTGCTCTCGGCGAGCTCGTTGCCAAGACCAAGGAGCTCGATATGGATCAGGTCAGGGCAGAGATACAGGCGCAGCAGGCAGGATAGGCGCAGAGCCTATCCCGAATTTCTCACCAGGCGGGCTAAAGCTCCGCCTGCTGTTGCGTCAGTCTGGCCAGCTCGGCCTCGCTCTTTGCCACTTCCCGAGTCAGTTTTTTCTCGGTGCGCACTAACAGCGTCAGCTCTTTTCGTACACTCTTGAGTTCGTCCTGCATCGCTTTCAGCTGGTGCAGGTATTTGGCCTTGGCAGCCGTCTCGGCTTTTTTTGGGCGCTTCTTGACTTCGGGCTTTATCGCGGCAGCTTCCCTTTTTTTGCGCTTCGGGGTCGGTTTCAGGCTTTCCGCGATCTGCGTGCGTATCACTTCCGGTTGCGCGTTGGCGGGCGTTGCCGCCGGCTGCGCTGGTACCGGCTGCAGTTTGATCCGCGATGACCGAAGGCCACGCAAGGCGGATTTGATCCGCTTCTTGATGTCGTCAACCGTGCCCTGGCCATCGATCACATGAAGATTGCCCTTATTGCTGTAGAAGTTCGAGACATGCTGGGCGTGGGTTTCATAGACGCGCAGGCGGCGATCGATGGTCTCCTCGTTGTCATCCGAGCGATGATGCAAGGTGCCACCGCATTGATCACACTGTGAGTCGATAGCAGGCGGGTTGGTGAACGAATTGAACAACGCGCCACAGGACAAGCAAGTCAGACGTCCGACCATGCGCTGCATCAGCAGATCAAAGTCGACATTGATCTGCAGCACTGCATCGATGGGTCTGCCAAGGCTGGTAAGCAGGTTATCGAGAGCTTCGGCTTGTTCCAGGTTGCGTGGATAACCATCCAGTATGAAGCCGTTCTCAGCGTCGGGACGCATGATTCGCTCGCGAATCATGCCGATAACGATGTCATTCGGCACGAGCTGGCCCGCGTCCATGACCGCTTTGGCCTGCCTGCCCAAAGGGGTTTTGGCTGCCACTGCGGCGCGCAGCAGGTCGCCGGTGGAAATCTGCGGAATGTTATATTTCTCGATCAGGAATTTCGCTTGCGTGCCTTTGCCGGAACCGGGGGCTCCGATCAAAACCAGTCTCATTCAGATGCTCCATACTGCCTGTTAACAAAAACTTCCGGGATTCTATCGATTGTTCAGCGATTGTCGAGCTAAACGTGATTAATCCCGCCTAAATCATCTCAAAGCCGATATAATCCAAATAAAAAATTTACTCGGTCCAGAACAGTCAAAGGGATGACTCATTTCACTTTCAGTTTAGCAGAGCGACGACCTATCGGTTGATTCAGACAGGATCTTGTCTTGCGTAGATCTTTCGTAACCGACCATTCGTTTGTGTCACGGCTTTTCAAGACGCGCGCCATCGTTGCCGGTGTGGTCAGCCTGTTGCTAATTTCCTTGTTGTTGGCCAGGTTGGGGCAGCTGCAGATCGTCGAATACGCGCATTTTGCCAGTTTGTCCAAAGAGAACCGTGTCCGCCTGATGGCGTTACCGCCAAACAGAGGCCTGATCTACGACCGCAACGGTGTCGTACTCGCCGAAAACCGGCCGACCTATCATCTGGAACTCATTCCAGAGCAGATCGAAGACCTCGAGGCGACCCTGCTGGGTCTGGGTGAAGTCGTGGCCATCAGTGAGCAGAATATCAAGCAGTTTCGTACCGCTTTGCGTACGCATCGACCCTTCGAAAGTATCTCGCTGCGGACCCGGCTCAGCGAAGACGAGGTCGCCCGGCTGGCGGTCAACCGCCATCGTTTTCCCGGTGTTGATATCGCTGCGCGTCTGAGCCGATACTATCCCCAGCGGACCTCCACCGTCCATGCCGTGGGTTATGTCGGGCGTATCAGCGAAAAAGAGCTGAATACGATCGACGTCAGCAATTATCGGGGTACCACCCACATTGGCAAGACCGGTCTGGAAAAGCATTACGAGGCTGAGCTCCACGGTATCGTCGGGCAACAGAATGTCGAGGTCAATGCCGAGGGTCGTATATTGCGCGTCATTGATAAGGTGCCGCCGATCCCAGGCAACGACTTGATACTGAATCTGGACCTGGAGCTGCAGCTGACGGCAGAGCGGGCCCTGGGCGATTTCGCTGGTGCGGTGATCGTGATGGAGCCGCAGACCGGTGCGGTGCTTGCCTTCGTCAGTGAGCCAACGTACGACCCGAATCTGTTTGTTCATGGGATCAGTGTCAAAGATTACGCGGCTCTGCGGCAGGGCGATTACAAGCCTCTTTTCAATCGGGCGCTTTTTGGCCAATATCCGCCGGGTTCGACCCTGAAGCCATTCGTCGGCATGGCTGGCGTGGATGCAAAGGCTGTCGGCCCCCGGGAAAGCATCCGCTGTATCGGTTACTACACGTTGCCGCACGATAAAGACCATCGCTACCGGGACTGGAAGAAATGGGGTCATGGCAAGGTGGATTTGGCGGATGCGATAGAACAGTCCTGTGACGTCTACTTTTATGAGCTGGCCCACCGCCTCGGCATTAACCGCATGCACGACTATCTGCGCGAGTTTGGCTTTGGCGACAGAACCGGTGTCGATCTGCTCGGAGAACGCTCTGGTCTTCTACCGTCGAAAGAATGGAAGCGCAAAATCCACGGAAAAGTCTGGTATCCGGGTGAAACCCTGATCGCTGGAATCGGTCAGGGTTATATGTTGGCGACACCGTTGCAGCTCGCGGTCGCAACCTCGGTTCTGGCGACCAAGGGAAAAAAAATTCAGCCCCGTTTGCTAAAAGAAATGCGTGCATACAATGGCGAAGTCACCGCGCTATCTGCACCTTCGGTTTCATGGGTCAAATTGGGTCGGGAAGACATCTGGGATCAGATGCACGAGTCCATGCGGCGGGTACTTCAGGGTGAGCACGGTACAGCGCGGGCGACAGGGTGGAACCTGAAAGGCTATGAAATGGCCGGTAAGACCGGGACAGCGCAAGTTTTTGGCATCGCGCAAGACGAGGAATACGATGCCGAAACGGTGGCTCGAAAATTGCGTGACCACGCCCTTTTCATTGCTTTTGCGCCGATCGAGGATCCGGAGATCGTGGTCGCTATCATTGAAGAAAACGGCGAACACGGCAGTGCTGTCGCGCCGATTGCTATGAAAATCATGGACAAATATCTGTTGGAAGAAGATGCCGAGTAAGTACGAGTTCGACACGGCCTATCAGAGCCGGTCTGCCAGGGTATTGCAGACAATTCGCATTGATCCGGTGCTGCTGCTCGGTTTGTTGATTCTGACGCTTGCGGGCTTGGGCATCCTCTACAGCGCGGGTGACCAATCTGCCGAATTGATGCAAAAGCAGATCATCCGGCTCTCCATAGCCTTCCTGGTGATGTTGGTGGTTGCGCAGATTTCGCCCCAGCAGCTTTATCTGTGGACGCCCTGGATATTCGCGGTCGGTGTAATCCTGTTGCTGATGGTGTTTTTTGCCGGTGAGGTCGGCAAAGGCGCGCAGCGTTGGCTGAAGATTGGGGTGCGCTTCCAGCCATCAGAGATCATGAAGCTGGCCACGCCAATGATGCTGGCCTGGTATCTGTCTGAGCGGCCACTGCCCCCCGGGTTTCGCTCTTTGATCATTTCGACGGTCCTCGTGTTGGTGCCGACGGTTATGATAGCGATGCAGCCAGATCTGGGTACAGCTCTGCTGGTCGCAGCGGCGGGTTTCTTCGTGGTTTTCTTGTCCGGGATTCGTTGGCGCGTCCTGATCGGTACCGGACTTGCATTACTGGCGTTCGTTCCGATCTTGTGGCGGATGATGCATGACTACCAGCGACAGCGCGTATTGACCTTGCTGGATCCGGAAAGTGACCCGCTAGGCGCAGGTTATCACATCATCCAGTCGAAAATCGCGATAGGTTCTGGTGGGCTTTATGGCAAAGGCTGGCTGAATGGCACGCAGTCTCAGCTCGATTTTCTCCCAGAGCGCTCAACCGACTTTATTTTCGCGGTGTTTGCAGAAGAATTTGGTATGATGGGTGCTGTTTTATTGCTGTCGCTTTATGCGTTCATCATTTGGCGCGGTCTGTACATCGCTGATCATGCGCAGGATAACTTCAGCCGTTTGTTGGCTGGCAGCTTGAGCATGACATTTTTTGTGTATCTTTTCGTCAACGTGGGCATGGTATCCGGCGTGTTGCCCGTGGTGGGTGTGCCGCTGCCGCTGATCAGCTATGGAGGTACGTCACTGGTCACGCTAATGGCGGGTTTTGGTATATTGATGTCAATAAACTCAGATCGAAAATTGTTGTCCAAGTGAAAAATAACAAGAAAAAGTCATGAAACGACTGATCTCTTCAACGGCGCTATTGGTAACGGCGCTATTTCTTCTGCTCATCGGTAGCGCTGCACGGGCTGATTACAGCCAGCGCAGTGACGTTCAGGAATTCATAGATGAGATGGTCAGTAAACACGACTTTGATCGTGAGGACCTGACCAAAAAGTTTGCCTCGGCCAAGAAACTGGAAGGCGTGCTCGAGGCGATCGCGAAACCGGCCGAGCGCGTGCTGACCTGGAAGGAATACAGGCCAATCTTCATAACGGACAAACGGATCAGTCAGGGCAACCGTTTTCTGAAGGAAAACCGCGCAACGCTGGAGCGTGCGGAACAGAGATTTGGTGTGCCTGCTGAGATCATCACCGCGATCATCGGCGTCGAAACCTATTACGGCAGACTCACCGGTAAGACCCAGGTCTTTGACTCATTGGTCACGCTAGGATTCGATTACCCGCCACGGTCGCGATTTTTTCGAAGTGAGCTGGAGCAGTTTTTGCTGTTGACACGGGAAGAGGATGTTGACGTGCAGACCATCCGTGGCTCCTATGCCGGTGCCATGGGTATGCCGCAATTCATTTCCAGCAGCTATCGCCACTATGCGATTGACTTCGATGGCGATGGCAAACGCGATTTGATGGGCAGTACTGACGATGCGATTGGTAGTGTGGCGAATTATTTCAGCAAACACGGTTGGAAACCAGGCGCCCAGGTCGTGGTTCAGGCGCGTATAGAGCAGCCGATCGAAGAGACCAGGAGCACGTTGAAACCCCATACCCGTATTGCAGAACTGACCACCAGCGGTGTGTACCCGCTGACCAATGTTGCTGATCACGAAAAAGCGACCGTGATCACGCTCAATGGCGCCAAGGGCAAGGAATACTGGCTGGGGTTGGATAATTTTTATGTGATAACACGCTACAATCATAGTGCGATGTACGCTATGGCTGTGTATCAGCTCAGCCGCAAATTTGATCCGCAGGAATGATGAATATTCAAGATTCAGGGCGTTGGCTTGCGACGATGACGCTGATATCAGGACTGGCTGCATCGTGCAGCGTCAAAGACGGAGCGCCGAATGGCTATGGCAAGCGGTGGGATCAGATACCTGACGCCTTGCCGAAGAAGGAAGCGCGCAGCAAATACGGCAATCCACCCTCCTATGAAGTCTTCGGTAAACGGTACTACGTGCTGAATAGCAGCCAGGGTTTCGTACAAAAAGGTGAAGCCTCGTGGTACGGTACCAAATTCCACGGAAGACGTGCATCCAGTGGCGAAACCTACGATATGTACGCGATGACGGCGGCTCATAAAACACTGCCGTTGCCGACTTACGTCGAGGTGAAGAACTTGCAGAACGGCCGCACGGCGATCGTCAAGGTTAATGACCGTGGGCCTTTTCATGACGGACGTATCATCGATCTGTCCTATGCAGCGGCGACCAAACTCGGCGTCGTCGCTAGCGGTACCGCGCCAGTAGAAATTCGAGCACTCTCAACGACGCGACCTGAACGCACTGGGCAGGGCCCGGCAGCTGTTGAGGATAACTACATCGATGCTAATGGCAAGCTTTACGTGCAGATCGCCGCTTTCTCTGCGGAGGAAAACGCGCTGAAAATGATTGGCGAGTTGCGGGAGAAAAAGATCAACAGCGCCCGGATTCACGTAGACACTGTCGATGGCAAGCTGCTTTACCGGGTGAGGATAGGGCCAGTGCCAACCGATCATGTTGCCGAAAAAGTACTCGCTCAACTGAAAGAAATCAATTTGAACAATGCAAAGATCATACGATACAACTAGTCAAATGAATTCATCAATCGCCCACAAGCGCCTGGTTTTCGCGGTTGCCTTGCTCCTTGTTTTTGCGCTGTCCACAGCAAATGCTGCTGTGCCGATACCGGCGCCGCCAAAAATCGCAGCGAAAAACTTCATACTGGTTGATGCGCAAAGTGGCCGCCTGCTCGCGGAGAAAGAGGCTGATGAACAGGTGGAGCCAGCGAGTATTACCAAGATGATGACCGCTTACGTGATTTACCGGGAGATCGCGGCAGGCCGGCTCAATATGGATGATATGGTCAACATCAGCGAAAAAGCCTGGCGCATGGGCGGTTCCCGGATGTATGTCGAGGTCGACAGTCAGGTTAGCGTACACGATTTGATGAAAGGACTGATTGTTCAGTCAGGTAACGATGCAACGGTGGCGCTGGCAGAGCATGTCGCTGGCACGGAGCGCGCATTCGTTGATCTGATGAATCAGTACGCGTCGTCCATGGGCATGAGCAATACTTACTACATGAACAGCACCGGTTGGCCGGAAGAGGGCCATCTGACATCGGCGCGCGATATTGCCACTCTGGCGGTCGCCATCATCAATGAATTCCCGGAGCACTACGCGTGGTACAAAGAGAAAGTCTATACCTACAATAACATCAAGCAATACAACCGGAACAAGCTGCTCTGGCGCGATGACAGTGTCGATGGCATCAAGACCGGCCACACCGAATCTGCCGGCTATTGTCTGGTGGCGTCTGCGCTGCGCTCTGACATGCGGCTGATATCGGTGGTGCTCGGAACTGACAGTGAAAAGGAAAGGGCCAACGTGAGTCAGTCACTGCTGAACTACGGCTTCCGTTTCTTCGAGACGCACAGATTGTATGCGGCTGGTGAGGTGCTGAACCGATCTCGGGTCTGGAAGGGCGAGAGCGACAAGGTTTCCCTGGGCTTGAAGGATGATCTTTTCATCACGATTCCCCGCGGCTCCTACAACGATCTGGAAGCGGTGATGGATGTCGATGCAAACATCGTTGCGCCATTGGAGAAGGGTTCGCAACATGGTGCGGTCAAAGTTACGCTGGCCGATGATGAAGTGCTGAATGCACCACTGGTTGCGCTGGAGGCCGTTGATGAGGGCAGTTTCTTTCAGGTCGCGAAAGATCATATCCTGCAGTTGTTCAATTGATGACCGGTTGTCCTATCGCTGAGAACTGGCTCGCTTTTCTCACTAGGCGGCGTAGGATACAGATAAGGCATTAATCCTCGGGAGAAAATCTCGGATGACCAGAAATACAGTCTGTCTCCCAAGCCGACCTATCGTGGTTCCGGTTGGTCTGCGTTTGCGCCAGATGGCAGGGTATGCTGTGCGCATCAGAGCCGGCTACCAAACTGAAGATGCGAGGTGCGCATGGCGCACCCTGCAGTCTCTTCGCTCAAACCGCAGCTATGGCTCTGCTTCTCGCTCCAGAGTGGCGCCTACAAGCACGAATCCTGCGCCTGCTTTCGTGATACTGGTGAGCAATGCGGAGTAGTGGCTAGATTGGAAGCGGTCGTCTACTTGGATGGTGAATACCTGCCGCGGTCGCAAGCGAAGGTTTCTGTGCTGGATCGCGGTTTTTTGTTCGGCGACGGCGTCTACGAGGTCATTCCAGTGTTTGGTGGCAGACCATTGCGTCTGCCGGAACATCTGGACCGTCTGCAGCGGAGCATGGACAGGGTTTCATTGCATAATCCACTGATGCGGTCCCAGTGGCAGAGTATTTTCGACGCGCTTCTCGACAAAAACCCCGGTGACGATCGTGCGATTTACCTTCAAGTGACCCGCGGTGTGGCGCCGATACGCGATCTGTCGGTCGGGGCAGGGACGCGACCAACGGTATTCGCCATGGTCAATGAGATCAGGCAGGCGGATTATGCCGGACTGCAAGCGGGTATTTCTGCGATCAAGGTTGAGGATTTTCGCTGGAAAGCTTGCGATATCAAATCGATCTCGCTGATCGCCAACGTTATGATCAGGCTGCGGGCGAATCAGTCCGAGGTCGTCGATGCGATACTCGTGCGTGATGGTCTGGTGACCGAAGCGACCGCGAGTAATGTGTTTGTTGTAAACCGGGGGATTATTTCAACGCCAACAAAAAGTGAGCATTTGCTTGCGGGCATTACCCGTGATTTGGTCATTGAACTTGCGCGCGCCAATGGCCTTACGGTGGAAGAACGTGATATCGACGAAAATGAACTGGAGACTGCCGATGAGATCTGGTTGACCAGTTCAACGCGCGAGATCGCGCCGGTTGTCAGACTCGATGATCGCGTTGTTGGGCACGGTGTCGCTGGAGAGTACTGGAAAAAGATGGTGACAATCTACAGCCATTACAAGCGGGAGCTAGGGAATGCATGATTCGACACCAGAGAACGAACAAAGCCCACTCAAATTTCCGTGCGAGTTTCCGATCAAGGCCATGGGCAGGGCGACTCCCGAGCTTGAGATGGCCGTGCTCGAGATCATGCACCGTCATGTGCCAGATCTGGGGGAGGGCGCAGTGAGAACACGAAAAAGCCGCAAAGGCAATTACCTGTCTATCACGGTGACGATAACCGCGAGAAGTCGTGAACAGCTCGATGCGATCTATATGGACTTAACCGCCTGCGAGCACATCGTATTTGCGATCTGACACTCGCGTTGTTCAGCAAATGGGTTTCAACGCAATGGCACAGAGGACGCAGAGGTATTGAGCATGATGGGTCCTGGCCCGCGTTTCTCACCAGGCAGCGTAGCGTACTGGTAAGGCATGGCTCTTTTGAGAAAACTCGAATGATCGAGAATACAGCGTGTTTTTCAAGCGTGCCTGTCACGGTTCAGGCTAGCCCGCATTTCTCACCAGAGCGGCGCTTATGAACACGAATCCTGCGCCTGCTCCCGTGATCCTGGTGAGAAATGCGGGCTAGTATTCGGTTGCGCAAAGTCGTAGGGTGCGCCGTGCGCACCGCGAATCTTCAGTTGGGTAGCCGGTTCTGGTGCGCGCGGCGCACCCTATGGTCGGAGTTCCTTGACATGACTGATTCTTACAAGCTTGCAGGATGCGCTGGCGCGCTGGGATGATGACCTTGCAGGTGCGCGAACTCGGGTTACGGCCCTATCTGGACGTGTGGCAAGCGATGCAGCGCTTCACCGACCAGCGCACGGCGACGACCGCTGACGAGTTGTGGGTGCTTCAGCATCCCCCGGTTTTCACCCTGGGTAAGAATGGCAGGGCCGAACATATTCTAGATTCGGGCGAGATCCCGGTCATCCATTCGGATCGAGGTGGACAAGTCACTTATCATGGACCGGGACAGATCATCGTCTATACGCTGCTGGATCTGAACCGCCTCCGAATCGGCGTGCGTGAGCTGGTCACCCGCATCGAGAACAGCGTCATTGATCTGCTCGAGCAGTATGCGATCGATGCTCGCGCAAGAGCGGATGCGCCGGGTGTCTATGTGAATGGCAGAAAAATCGCTGCCCTGGGTCTGCGCGTGCGCAGAGGCCGGAGTTTTCACGGCCTCGCGCTGAATGTGGATATGGATCTTGAGCCCTTTTCCCGAATCAATCCGTGTGGATATCAGGGTCTCGAAGTCACGCAGCTGGCGGCATTTGCTGATTCGCTGGATTTCGACAACGTCCAGCATCAGCTGTTGTCCAAACTGACCAGTCAGTTCCTGTAAAATATCGAAATGTCCAAGATCTCAGATCGTCAGCAGCTAGAACGCGCGAAGCCTAAGGTACCGCGCGCGAGGCCAGGTGTTAAACACAAGGGGGCCGATAAAGTCGCGCGGATACCGATTAAGGTCGCCCAGCCTGAACAGCGCTTGCGCAAACCGGCATGGATCCGTGCGAAGTCACCTTTTCATCCCAATGTACCCAAGCTCAAAGCCGTTCTGCGCGAGCAGAATCTGCACACGGTGTGCGAGGAGGCGGCTTGTCCGAACCTGGGTGAATGTTTCGGCAAAGGCACCGCGACTTTCATGATCATGGGTGATATCTGCACCCGCCGCTGCCCTTTTTGTGATGTCGGTCATGGCCGACCACTGCCGCTAGATCCCGACGAGCCCGAAAAGCTGGCGGACACGATCGCGGCCATGGGCCTGCGTTACGTCGTGATCACGTCGGTCGATCGCGATGATCTGCGCGACGGTGGCGCCTCGCATTTTGTTTCTTGTATCGAGCAGGTTCGCGTCAAAAACCCGCGTATCGAAATCGAGATTCTGGTTCCTGATTTTCGCGGCCGCATGGATGTGGCTCTCGAACTGATGCGTTGCCGGCCGCCGGATATTTTCAATCACAACCTTGAAACCGTCCCGCGTTTGTACAGGCAGTGCCGGCCTGGATCGGACTACAGGTGGTCATTAGCTTTGCTGCAGCGCTTCAAGCAGGCGCAGTCGGATGTGCCGACAAAATCGGGCTTGATGCTGGGGCTCGGCGAGACAATCGACGAAGTCATTGAGGTCATGCAAGATTTGCGTGATCACGATGTGGATATGCTTACTCTGGGGCAGTACCTGCAGCCAAGCCAGCATCATTTGCCAGTCGAGCGTTATGTCGACCCGGACGAGTTTGATTCGCTGTACGAGACAGGGATGCAAATGGGTTTTAAGCACGTGGCAAGCGGTCCTATGGTACGGTCCTCGTATCATGCTGACCTGCAGGCGCACGGCAAGTTTTCGCGTTGACTGCAGCGGCAAGATGCATCTGCGGTTTCGATTGAAACTTCGTACCTGAATTATTTGCGAGCGGAAGACACTGAACAACTCAGAGTGGCCATGAAAATTCTCTTCAAAATCATCCGCGCTATCTTACAGCCGCTCATTTTGCTGGTCGACAGGCTCACCCGTCCGTCGTGGCCGGCACGCAGCCCGCAGGAACAGGCAGAGCTCGACCAAAAGACCTCAAATCTCGCGCTGTACCAGTTTCATTCCTGCCCGTTCTGTGTCATTACCCGGCGAACGCTGCGCCGGCTCGGTCTGAACGTCGAACTGCGCGACGCGCAGAACGATCCTCAGTGGAGCAGCGAGCTGATCGAGCAAGGCGGCAAGCGGCAGGTGCCTTGTCTGCGTATCACCAAAGAAGACGGTGAAGTGGAATGGCTTTACGAGTCGAAAGAGATCAGGCGCTACCTACAGGAACGCTACGGGGAAACGGGCTAGCCCGCATGGTGCGAAAAAGCCGGGCATGCACAGCATCTCAGGTCGTCACCGCGAGACGGAGCAGCGCAGCGACGCTGACAGCGTCGCTTATTTCGCCTTCGATAACGAGCTGGATTGCCTCTTCCAGTGGCAGCTTGATCAACTGTAGATCTTCGGTCTCTTCGAATTCGGTCTCACCTTCAGTCAGGTCGGTAGCGACATAGACGATTCCGCGTTCATCAGTAACCGAATTCGAGGTGTGGAGTTGCATCAATGTTCGCCAGGTCTTCGCGCTCAATCCGGTTTCCTCCTTGAGCTCGCGTCTGGCCGATTCCAGCGGATCGGTAGCCAGAGGTCCGCCGCCCATCGGTATTTCCCAGGAATAGCAGTCGGGTACGTAGCGGTATTGGCCGACCAGCCAAGTGTTGTTGTGTTCATCCAGCGGAACGATGCCAATGGCAATATTCTTGAACAGGATCTTGCCGTAGTGCGAAAGGCCGCCTCCTGGATTGATTACATCATCCTGGTCCAGGCAGAACCACGGGTTCTCGAACAGCCGTTTGCTATTCAGTGGCTTCCACGGGTTCGGAAAGGTTTTCAGTTTCGACCGAATCGGCTTCGTCACGATGACCTCAACAGTCTCCGTCTGATGGTATGGTTGATCTGTTTCTGGTTTTTGGGGCTGTTTTGCCGAGCCGTGGGCTGGGCGGGCTCTGTGCCTGGCTTTGGCTGGTCTGTTTGGTGCGCCTGTATGGCGTATATCTTGATGCCTATCCTGTTTGTCGCGAGCGCGATATCATAATCAGTCTGCAGTTTCATCCAGTAGGCAGGCTCGTTGTCGAAAAAGCGGGCCAGGCGTACGGCCGTATCCGCGCTGATCGCGCGTTTGCCCAGCACAATCTCGTTGATCCGCCGTGGCGGCACGCCGATAGCGTGCGCCAGTCGGTTCTGGCTCAGCCCTCTGGGCTGCAAAAACAGTTGATTGAGTGCTTTGCCGGGGTGGTGCCATGCCATCCAATAACTATAACGTCTGCCATTATATATCGCAACGCGTTATATTCTTTATTTTGAACAGACTAGCTGTCGCGCTGTCCGTCCTCCGTGACATTCTTCTTCACCAGTTGAGTTGCGGTCTGGCCGGTGATTTCCTCAAAGTCGGAACGGCTGATCCTGAACACAGGTGTGTAGTCGTCGCGGCTGATGTAATAATTATTGCCTTGCTGGAAAAAGCGATAGCGGTGCGTGGTGCCCGCCGCTGTTACCATGAGCTCGTAGTTGCTGTCTGCCGTCGTGTTCTCTTCAGCGTTCTGGACCAGCAGCGTGGCAAGTGCCGAGGCCAGTTTTTTGACTTCCTGCTCGACAACTTCGCCTTCACCCTCCACCAGCTGCCAGAATTCAGCCTGTTTTTCGACGTTGAAATCGGGTCCCTCAAGCCCGATGATGTCACCCTGCGGCTGCAGCAGTGACTTATCGAGCCAACCACTGTGCTCGGTCGGAAAATCAAAGCTGTTGAGTCTGACCGCATAGACCTCCTCCTGACCCGCTCGGCGAACATGCAGCTGACGAAAACCCGGCGGCAACCAAAATTTGCACCGCCAGAATCGCGAGGCGGTCGGTCGCGATGTCGCTTCCATCGATAACGATGCGTCCTGAGCTGGGCTCGAGATAACCGCTGATCAGCTTCATGATGGTCGTTTTACCCGCACCATTGTGACCCAGCAGCCCGACGATCTCACCCTTCTCGATCGAGAAGCTGATATCATCGACGGCGATGAACTCGCCGTAGGCGCGTTTGAGCTTGTCAATCTTGATCATGATGACTCCTTGGAATTGAAGTTGAGCTATTGTTCTGGGTTCGAGTGTGCTGGCTCCCGCGCCGAAGACTTGAGGTATCGGGCAGACGTGGCCAGAAAGCGGACAATATTTCCGTCAACGGTTGTGTCAGGTAGTGACCTGACGACAGGCGCAAATGGTTGACCGGATAAATGATCAGACGGGCGAACGGTTTTTTGAATCTTCCGCGAAAATCACGAGCCCTAACGCGGAGTCGCGTGTCTTGAAATTTTTGGGTGCGATACCTATCTAACGATGTCATGGAGCTGCAATTGATAAATGCACCGGCCGCTTTTGAACGAGCGCGACTTGAGTATGTCCAGTTAGAGGCTTGAGTACTATCACCCGCAAACCCCGGGCATCGATGCCCGGGATGGTACTCGTGACGAAAAACTTGAATCGGAAACGAACAGCACCCGTCGAGGGACACAGATTAATTTTTTCGGAGATAGACAATGCACCAATATCGATTTCTACTGCTATTTCTCCTCGCGGCTGTGATTATGCTGCCGGCCAGGGCTCAGCAAGGGGGGATAGAGAATTTACGAGAAACGGGCAAAGCCTTTGCATCGGTTGCACGCCAGGTTTCACCCTCCGTGGTGTATATTCAAGTAGAGAGCAAACAGGAGGCAGCAGGCATGGGGCCGTTTGCGTCACCTTTCACCGATGAGTTTTTCAAGCGGTTTTTCGGCGAACCTTTTCCAGGAGCGCCCCAGGGTGAAGCACCCCAGCGTCGGGCGGTCAGTCAGGGTTCCGGCTTCGTCTTTTCGTCGAAAGACGGATTGCTGTCTGACAGGACATACATACTGACGAACTACCATGTGGTCGAGGGCGCCGAGAAGATAAAGGTGAAGTTCCAGGACGGCCGTGAATTCATCGCTAAGGTCAAGGGTTCCGATCCGAAGTCCGATGTCGCCGTGATCGAGATCAAGGCTGGCGGCTTGCCCGCATTGCGCTGGGGCGATTCGTCCACACTCGAGGTGGGTGAGTGGGTGCTCGCGATGGGTAATCCGTTTGGACTCAGCCACACGCTCACTGTCGGTGTGGTCAGTGCCAAAGGCCGTACCAGTCTCGGAATAAGTGACTATGAAGATTTCATCCAGACCGATGCCGCGATCAATCCTGGCAACTCCGGTGGTCCCCTGGTGAATCTGGATGGTGAAGTGGTTGGTGTCAATACTGCGATTCTGAGCCGAAGCGGGGGCTACATGGGCGCAGGATTCGCAATTCCGAGTGGTCTGGCCAGGAGTATTGCCGAGCAACTGATCGACAGCGGTGAAGTCGTGCGCGGGTTCCTTGGCGTTGTTATCCAGGATTTGACGTCTGAACTGGCCGAATCGTTCGATATCGAGCAAAGCCGTGGCGCGCTGATTGCCCAGGTGACTGCGGATTCGCCGGCACAGAAAGCCGGACTCAAAGCGGGTGATGTTATCGTCAGTTACCAGGGCAAACCTGTCAAAGACATTGGTAGCTTCCGTAATCGCGTGTCGCAGACACCGCCCGACAGTCGCGCAAAACTGACTGTCATTCGTGACGGCGAGCGCCGGGATATCGATGTAACGATTGGGAGGCTGGATGACGCCCAGCTTACGGCCGAGGCGCCTGCCGAGATCACGAGCGAACTGGGTTTGAGTGTACAGACACTTACACCGCAGCTTGCTCAGCAGTTCGATGCCAAGGCCGGGCAGGGTGTGGTCGTGACCAAGGTTGAGCCCGGATCGGTCGCTGAGGTGGCCGGTATCAAGATCGGTGACGTAATCCTTCAGGTGAATCGCAAGCCGGTTGACAGCGCCAAGGCATTCAATCGTGAAATCGGCGATAGCCGACAGGGGAAGCGCGCGCTGCTACTGATCGCCACGGGCGATATGCAACGCTACGTCGTGCTGAGCTGGTGATTTCGGGTCTTTAGCCCGCATTGGTCACCAGGGTCGCGGAAGCAGGCGCAGGAGGAGCCCGCATGCCCCACCAGATGGACGAGCCCTCACTTGATCTTTGAATGCACAAAGAATTTTGCTCAGTCGGCAATACACTCGGTTATTCCACTCCTTCGCAAAGTCCTTTGGGCATCCAAATCTCGGCGTGATCATCTCGCCCCCTGGTGAGACAGGCGGGCTGGTGTTCGTAAGTGCCGCTCTGGAGCGAAAAGCGTAGCCATAGCTACGGTTTGAGTGAAGAGACCGTAGGGTGCGCCATGCGCACCGCGCATCTTCAGTTCGGTGGCCGGTTCCGGTGCGCACGGCGCACCCTACGATCCCGGGCAGGCGAAGACCAGCCTGAACCGTGATAGGCATGCTTGAAAAACACGCTGTATTTTCGGTTAGGTGAGTTTTCTCAAAAGAGCCAATGCCTTATCAGTACTCTGCGCCGCCTGGTGAGAAATGCGGGTTAGCCCGCATTTGTCACCAGGGTCACGGAAGCGCGCTGGTTATAACCCGATTGCT
>Ga0272441_10004746_pt1 | contig 24237 bp, 19 predicted proteins | sample SSMProp6N_FD_193582 | JGI IMG/M metagenome (GOLD analysis project Ga0272441, IMG submission 193582) | Marine sediment archaeal communities from Little Sippewissett salt marsh, Falmouth, MA, United States - SSM-Prop-6N | ecosystem: Environmental > Aquatic > Marine > Wetlands > Sediment ...
GTTGATCAATATGTGAACCGATAGTTTTGGGTTGGGTAAAGTCCAAAGGAGTACTCTGGGCAGATTTAATTTCACCGGTTGGGATCAAGCCATCATCAACCACGGTGTAGCGGTCGGCATTGATCGTCAGCTCATGGCCAAGAACGTTGCCGGCGCCGGCGAGGTTCCAATAGGTGTGATTGGTGAGGTTGATAATGGTTGGTTTGTCGGTGACAGCCTGGTAGCTGATCTTTAGTTCGTCGTTATCGGTGAGAGCATAGGTGACAGAACAATTTAGATTACCGGGATATCCCTGATCCATGTCTTTACTAAGGTAGGTAAATTTTACGGCCGGGTCTGAACTGTCAGCGAGTATCTCGGCAGACCACATGACCTTATCGAAACCCTTTAAGCCACCATGGAGATGGTTGGGACCATTGTTGGCGTCTAATTTATATTCCACGCCATCAAGGGTAAAGGTGGCGCGGCCGATGCGGTTGGCGTAGCGGCCGGCAATTGCTCCGAAAAAGGGGTGTTTGCTTAAGTATGGTTCGAGATTATCGAAGCCAAGGGTAACGTCGGCCAGTTTGCCGCCTTGGTCAGGGACTTCCAGCGAGACTAAAATAGCCCCGTAATCCATGACGCGGGCGCGTAAGCCGTGGCTATTAGTCAGAGCATAAAGAGTTACATCTTTGCCTTCGAGATTTTTACCGAAATTTTGCTTTTCCACCTTTTCAGTCTTTTTCGCCATTATGCTCAACGTCTCCTTAGCTGCACAACCAGATATTATCATCCCGGTAATCAGTAGCACAAATAGTGTCTTATTGTCCATGACTACAAGCTTTCATATTTATGAAAAAAAACCTTATATATCTCCTCTACATCGTAGCGGCCATCAAGTCAAAATATTTGCCGTCACCTATAACACGCGGGTCACCGGTAGCCTTTAAGGTGTTCATAAGACGCGTGGATAAATTTTCGCGCTCCTTGGCATAAGCGGGGTCCTGGGCGACATTGTTGAGGTAATGGGGATCTTTACGCAGGTCGTAGAGTTCTTCGAGGGGTCTTTTGGCAAAGGCTATTTCCCAATATTTTTGCCATTGGGGTTCATTGCGATGCTTGACTACCCAAGCTTTGGTGGGGCTGGCGTCCATATCGGGGTAAGTGACATAGGTATCTTCTTCTATTTTTTCATATGAGAGTTCGTGAGCCGGGTCGTCGAGGTTCAGAGGGGTACCCATGGGCCAACGATCAGGGGTAAAATTGCGAATATATAAAAAATCGCGGGTGCGAATTGCACGCTGTGAATAGGGAAGATTATCTGCGCGAGCTTTGGGGACGTGACGTTCCCGGCCGGTGATAACATGATCCCGGGTGGGGTCGAGCCAGCCTTGTTCTTTTGAGCAAAGTAGCGGGAGAATGCTGCGTCCGGTCATACAATCGGGGATGGGCTGGCCGGCGGCTTCAAGGAAAGTGGGAGCTAGATCCATCAGGTTAATGAAATCATGCACCACCCTACCGGCAGGAGCTTTTGCAGGCCATTGGGCAAAGAGAGATACTTCGGTGCCAAGGTTATAAAGGTTGCATTTTCCCCGGGGGAAACCAGGGATACCGTGATCGCCGCTGACGACGACTAAGGTGTTGTCCCGTTCGCCCAGCGACTCAAGTTTCTCCAGAAATAAGCCCAACATTCTGTCCAGAGCCAATACTTCGCCAAAATAATCGGTCATATCCTGGCGAACTTCAGGAACATCGGGCAAGAAAGAAGGTATGTTCCCTTTTAAGTTGTCGGGATTCAGTCCCCATAAATCCTTGCCGGAACCTTTAATCCAGGTGCGATGGGTATTAGTAGGACCAAACCAATAGCAGAAAGGTTGGCCGGGTTTGCGAGCCTTTAGAAAAGATTCGAAATTGTCCATACATTCCTGGCAGAGTTCGGTTTTGGCCTGTTCGGGTGTTTTGCCAGCTTGTACCATTTTGGTGGCATGTTGAGAAAAGAGGTTAAACCTCCATCCCGCGGCAGTGTATCCACGGGCTTTGCCACCGTAAGGAGCGTCCCTAGGGGAACCGGGAGACCATACCTTATAGGTGTAACCGATATGGTAGCCAGCTTTTTCCAAGATCAGAGGATAACTGGGTATTTTTGAATCCCACTGCCCACATAAAAAGGCACCTTTACCGGTGCGATAAAAATACTGACCTGAGAGCAAAGAACTGCGGCAGGGAGTGCACGAAGGAGAAGTGACATGGGCGTTGTTAAAACGGATACCTGCCCGGGCGAAACGGTCCAGGTTGGGGGTTTGGAAAGCAAGATTGGGAGAGAAGAATTTATAAATACTGGCGTAGCGACCCCAATCATCAGCGAAGAAAAAGAATATGTTGGGCCGGTCTGCAGAAGACATTTTGTCTGCGGGCAGATTTTTGATAGCGGTTAAACCAGTGACAGCGAAGGCAGTATTTTTAATAAATTCCCTACGATTCATATATCACTCCATAAATTACTGAAAGATTACCAAAAACAAATGTACAAGGCAATAACCGCCAAAATAATGGCAGAGCCCAGCCATATTACAGAAGGGGCAGGTTTCATATCATAGTTCGGATTAACAGGCATATTCCTCGGTTGCGGTAAAGGCTTGATAAGAGTGATTAACAACATCGTCAATGCCACTACTGCGAATGATATCGCCATTCTATTTAAAAAAGCGATGGGATATATAGTAAATGGCGCCAATAAATCATATCCACTGAAAAAGACCAGCAGAATCGTGTAGGTGGCAAAATTTACCAGTAGCGCAGCAACACCTGCCATAGGAGGCGCTTTTCTAAGAATGAAACCGAATACAAAAGCCCCCAGCACTCCGGGAGAAAGGAACCCCTGAAATTCCTGAATAAAATTGAAGATACCGCTGGGAAAGTACTGCAGGAAATATCCGATAATGCTTCCAATCACAACAAAAATCAAGGTAGTTGTTCTGCCTGTCCAAATCAGTCTTTGTTGAGAAGCATTTGTATTAAAATATCTTTTGTAAATATCTATGGTGAAAATTGTACTTGCACTATTAAGCATAGATGCAAGGGAACTAATGACCGCTCCGCCAATTGCAGCAAATACAAACCCCTTTAAGCCGGCGGGTATTAATTCCCTGATCAAAAATGGGAAAGCAGCGTCTGGTTTATCCTGAAGTTGTTCCTTAAAAAGATACATTGCCATGATGCCCGGCAGAACAATAATTAAAGGCAAAATTATCTGCATAAAAGCAGCCAGAAGAACTCCCAATTGTCCTTGCTTTAAGCTTTTAGCGGCAATGGATCTTTGTACAATATACTGGTTAAATCCCCAATAGTATAAATTAGGAATCCAAATACCCAAAAACAAAGCAGTAAAAGGTAAAGAAGTATGAGTTCTTGGCAATGCGATGTGAAGTTTGTCGGAGCTTTCCTCGATAAAAGACTGCAAGCCACCTGATGTTTTACCAACGGCTATAAAGCAGGCGATAGTTACGCATAAGCCTCCGATCAACAATGCCGAACATTGGAAAAGATCTGCCCAGGCGACTGCTTTTAATCCACCCCATGCGGCATAAAGTGTTGCAATAGAAGCTATTGCCAGGATACCGTATAAAAGATGCTTAGCATTTCCTATATCACCAAAAACGGTTTGCAGAGTCAGCCCTCCCGAATACACCACCATGGATATTGTTACTAAGACATAAACAAACATAGTGATCACGGCCATAATCGCTCGGGCCGCATTATTATAGCGATACTCAAGATATTCGGGAATCGTATAAATTCCGCCTCTAAGCAAAAAAGGTAAAAAGAAAATAGCCACCAGGACAAGACTGATGGCCGCTATCCAATCGTAACTGGCTATGGCGAGTCCAACTTCCCCGGCCGCAGCGCCATTCATACCTACAAATTGCTCAGTGGATATATTCGCCGCAATCAGTGAAAACCCGATCAAAGGCCAAGTCAGGCCACGACCGGCGAGGAAAAAATCCTCCCCCGTTTCTTCCCGTCGGCTTTTGAACATGCTAAATAAGGCAACAAAACCAATGAAAGCAACGAAAATACCTATATCTAAAGGATTCAGATACATATTAATTCCTTATAAATAATTTGCAGATCCGATGGTGTTACTTGGTTAAGGTCAGGGAGCCATATTGATCCATGGTAATCCAGAAAGGCACCTGTCTGCCTGTCCAGAGCATGAGGCTTTTACGTTCCTGACCATCGTCGTCGCCAACAGCCACATCCAAACCCATAATCATATCCGGGGCTAACTTTAATTGGGGTACGGAAAATCCGATTTCCAACAAATAACCCTTGTCGGTGCGTTTTGTCTCAATTTCACCATTCCATTGATGGAAAAATATATCATTTTGAACATTCTCAAGTCGGTATATGGTTTTGGTGTCGTCGAGATAGACACGGGGAGGAGAACAAGGCAGGAAGTGCATCTCATAACCGCGGAGCCTTTTGCCGATTCTCTCTTGTAAGGGGGTGTCCACGGTTACATTTTCAATTCTATCACCGGCAAGGTTGCGGGGATCAAATTGTATTTCAACACAATCATTGAGCCAGGTATATTCCCTGATACAGGGTTGAAAATTATTATCTGTAACCTCAACAAGAAAATAGATTTTATTTTGGAACCAGGCCGCCCTCCAACTAAAACTATGGTCATTATTGCCGTGCCACTTATCCAGCGTCATCCCCTGGCCAATCCAAAGGTGTTTGGCGCCCTGTACTAAATTTTTTTCAATGCCCTGCCAGTCTTTAATATTCCCGTCAACCTTAATGTTTCTTTCAACGGTATTATAATGAGGTTGTCTGGGCACGGTGGGTGTCTTATGGGCACAGCCATAAAGTACAATAATGCTCAGGGAAATCCCCGGAAATAAAATACCTAGCAATTTAGAGTTCATTTCAATCCCTTTTATGCAAGACAGTAAGAATTATAATCAAATTAGCTCATTACTGTACCACTGTATATGGAGTGTTAGCAAGGTTAATTTTGGATAAATGGCAGATATGGATTTAAGACAGACACAGATAAAAAAGGGCGTACAAAATCCATTAAGCGGATTATATACGCCCTAATAATAAAGGATTCAAGATTGGCTTAAATATTTTGCCTTAGGGCAAAGAAAGTTTTGATTTAGGCATTTTCTTGAAGCATATAAACCAGTCCAGGCAAGTAACATCGTCACCAGGTTCTTCCATGCGTTCCTTGGCAGTGCCACAGGAGCCCGGAGGCGGGACGATAACATCATCACCGGGCTGCCAATCGGCGGGGGTGGCAACTTTGTGAGCGTCAGATGTCTGCATCGCGATTAGCAGTCGTTTGATTTCCTGGAAATTTCTGCCGTTAGAAAGAGGATAATACATAAGGGCTCTAATCTTGCTATCCGGATCGATAAAAAATACGGCCCGGACAGCCTGGTTATCGCTGGCATTGGGTTGAACCATGCCATATTTTTTGGCTACATCCATTTTTAAATCGGCGATGACCGGGAAAGTAACTTCCACATCCTTCATGTTCTTATACTTGATCTTTTCCTTGATAGTTCTCAGCCAGGCGATATGACTGAAAGTGCTGTCTATAGACAAACCAATCAGCTTACAGTTTAGCTCCTCGAACTGGGGCATCATCGAGGCGAAAGTCATAAATTCCGTGGTACAGACTGGAGTGAAATCAGCAGGATGACTGAAAATAATCACCCACTTACCCTTATAGTCCTTGGGGAAATTGATCATGCCCTGGGTGGTTTCGGCGTGGAATGCCGGAGCCGGCTCGCCAATCAAGGGGATATGTGACGGAGCATCGCCAGATGGCCCCGCCGTCACAGTAACACCAATAATAGCAGCGATAATTAAACCACAGATAGTAAGAATAGATACTTTGGCTCTCAACATAATGGTACTCCTTTCTTGGTTTGTTAAATTACCATAATCTGAGCCTTGCCCTTAATACCATTGCAGAAACGGTTCTGCCAACTTAAGCAGCGATATTATTAATATGGTAGAACTAGTCCAATGTTTTTATACATTACATGCCTTAAAAATGATATGCAACGCGCCCTTTCAAGTCAAGCCAGACAGTATCTTAGAATTTCACATGTCCGTTGTTAGTACGAATTGACACCCAAGAATGATGTTACTTCTTATAATATTTAGACTTATAGTACATGTGGACTTGCCACTTTGCCTTGTGAGTTTATGTATGAAAGCTATTTATCTAGCAATATATTGAGCAAAATCAGTAATATCTCGAAGGAAAAGTTTCGGGATTTCTTGTGAAGGAAATAGGCAAGTTTCAGAATATTTGATCCATCCATTAATCAGAAATTTTGAAGCAAGACACTTACCCGTCAGTAAAAACAGATGGTTGATTAAATATTCCTAATATGGTAAAAGTATAATTTCCATCTAGTTGACATATGTGGAAGTTGTCGTAAACTATTGTCAATAAGGAGATGGAGAGGTGGCCGAGCGGCTTAAGGCAACGGTTTGCTAAACCGTCGTACGGGTAAACGCCTGTACCGCGGGTTCGAATCCCGCCCTCTCCGGTGCATTTTACTCTGAAATTTCATAACTAATTCTAATTTCAGAGCTTATCATTTCTGCCTTCATCAGGGAATTCTCATTTGTGGATGTAAAGCGGTCCAGATTAGGAGTAATATTTGACAAGGAACAGCCGTAGCAGCCCAGTGATTCGGCATCATTGTCATCCGTAGTGATAATGACCAGATTATATTTGGACTTTTTACCCGCCTAAGCTGGAACACCTGGCTCAGAAATTCCCAAAGCCAAACCAGCTGTGTATGCAGTCTTGAGGAAGTCCCTTCTTGATATTGATAAATTGGTTAAAGTAATATCTGCATTCCTTTTTTATCAGATGTTCTGCACCAAATGTAAATATTCCCTTGCGTTATTCCAGGCCCAGGATTCTACGATTGGTTTTAACATCCGTCTCGCCGCCGGCGAAATCATCAAAGGCCACCTGTGCCACATCTATGAGATGTTCTTTGATAAAGGGTGCCCCTTCCCTGGCGCCCTGTTCCGGGCTTTTGACACAACATTCCCATTCCAGTACGGCCCAACCCTGATAACCTATTTCAGTAAGAAGACTGAATACTCGTTTAAAGTCCACTTGCCCGTCACCTAGGGACCGAAATCGCCCGGCCCGCTTTGACCAGGATTGATAACCGCTGTAAACACCCATTCGGCCGGAAGGAAGAAATTCTGCATCTTTAACATGAAATGATTTGATGCGTGAACCATAGAGTTCAATAAATTGCAGATAGTCCAGTTGCTGCAGGAGAAAATGACTGGGGTCATAGAGCAGACACGCAGCCCGGTGGTTATCCGTATAGTCGAGGAACATTTCATAAGTTGCCCCGTCAAAGAGGTCCGATCCGGGATGGAGTTCATAGGCAATGGAAATACCATTTTCTCCCGCCACATCCAAAATCGGTTTCCAGCGCCGGCATAGTTCTTTATATGACTCTTCAATCAATCCGGACGGCCGCTGCGGCCAGGGATAGACCATATGCCACGCAAAACCGCCCGAAAGAACCGGAATGCTGGAAAGATTTAGATTCGCAGAAGCCTTCACCGCCTTGAGAAGTTGCTCGGTAGCCCATTCGGTACGTTGTTTGCCATTAAGACCATCCGGATAAAAAGGCTGAAAAGCAATTTCATACGCAGGATGTATCGCCAGCACCTGCCCCTGCAGGTGGGCCGAAAGCTCCGAAGGTACGAGTTTAAGATCAGCCAGGACGGCCCGAAGATCATCACAATAACTTTTTGATTCCGCCGCCTTATCAAGGTTGATCACCCGACTGTCCCAGGTAGGTATCTGTACCGCCTGATAGCCCAGATCGGCTACCCAGCGGCCGATGTTTTCCAAATTGTTATATGGCGGTTCATCGCGTAAGAACTGAGCGAGAAAAATACCCGGACCCTGTATTTGTGACATGATATAACTCCTTCGAAGGTCAAATATATTATTTCAGTTTTTCAACTTTATAACCACCTTGCGCTCGATCCCGTATGAATAAAGTTCCAAAGATCAGAACCAAAATCACGGATAGCGCAGCAACATATCGAAAGGAAATAATACCCCCATAATCATCCGCTGGTTTAATCAGGGCCTGAGCTTGCCGGCCCATTTCTGTCTCGGGGGCATATCGAACAATTTCCCGCAGTGCCTTGGCGGTTTTGATCTTGGGCAGTCTGTCGGTTGCTTCAATTTGGGTAGTTACTTCTTGAACCAACGCGATAGCTTTATCAATATTACGCAGGTTTTGGGATTGTTCACTTGCCTGAATCTGCGTCAGCTTTTCCGACCCGGCCACCAGGCAGGATATCGTCTGCTGAGGCGGCAACTTGGTATGACCGTAAAGATCCGTTATCCAACCCATAATCGGAACTGTAATCAGACCGACGACCAGCATCCCCCAACCGGTTAGTAATGACAGCGCCAAGGCCCCTCCCTTGGGAACTCTCTCGGCCGCCACCCCCAAAATGGTCGGCCAGCAGTAACATACTCCGAAGTAGAAAATAGTTGCCGAAAGAAAAATTACTATTGGTCTGACGGCGAAGGTTAGCGCTGTCAGTCCCAATCCGGCCAATATCACCGAAACAAACAATACTCCGGTGGGTGATAGCTTATGGATTACCGGCCCGGCATAGTAACGCAGTATCGCCATCAGGGTACAGCCGTAAACCAAAACCAGAATCCCGGCGTTATCTCCCGCAAACGACATTGCTTTTTTCATTACCTCTGCCATCCAATTGTTAGGCCCCAGTTCCAGCGACGCCGTTAAGGAAATAGAAAGGAACAAAACGATAAATAACGGGCGGAAAAAAGTCTCTTTGAACATTTCTAAAAACGAGACACCGGATTGAACCCGCTCGGTGGCAGGAAATTTCTGTCCGGTAAATATGAACCCGTAGATGAAAGTCGGAACAAAGACCAGTGCCAGTTTAATTTGCCACGAGGCGAGAAAAAAATTGTTCCAAAGATCAGAAGGCAATCGATCAATTAAAAATGCAAGAAGGCCCCCTATAACAATCCCGCCGGGAAACCACATATGAAACTGGTTAAGTTTCTGAGTTTTCTGATCGGGAAATATCGTAGCTACCAGGGGATTACAAACGGCTTCCACCGTACCATTGGCCAAGGCGACAATCAACGCACCGCTAAAAAGCATCCAAAAAGGATTGTCCGCGGTTTGGGCCAGAATCATCAGCAGCGGACCTAATATATGACCCACAAAGGAAAAACGCAGCAACCTACCCATGCCAATGGCATCACATAATGGTCCAAATATAATAATAGTGAAGGCAAAACCCCAGTTGGCGGCGCCGCGAATCCAGCCGGCTTCGGTATTACTAAGCGCAAAAATGGTCTTCAGATCGCCGATCATGGCCGACATAACCCCGAAAATCACCGAGGTCGAAATTAATGCCAGACAACTGCCCACAAACAGACGCCTGGAGTTAATACCTACAAGTCCCTTTGATGATAAAGCATCTGTTTTGGTCATGGTAAAACCTCTTGCAATTGAACCTTATAGAAGTTTATATTTGTATCATTATCTATTTGGCATCACAAATGCAATCTCGAATAAGACGGGACATCGCCGGACCATTGACACCGCTCATGCGTAGTTCACGGGCCCCGCGCTGATTCATCAGATCGACAACTTTTTGCGCCAAACGAAGATTTTCCACCGACAGCTTCATAAAGTCTACTGCATCATCGCGATAGGGAAAAAGATCAAGACCAAACCAACCGTCGTAGTTCATCTGATCCAGGACATATATAATGCTTACCAAGCGAATAAAGTTGGCACAACCCGGCGGGATATCACAATCAGCCTGTTGATCGTTATCGTCAAAATGAGTGTGGTACAATTTGCCGGCCCGCAGCACCAGTGAAAACATATCTTCGACATTCTCTTTGGCTATCAAGGCATGACCGACATCTATATTCATACCGAAGTTGGGATCATCGACTTCCTGTACAATCGCCAAAGCCGACGCCGTTGTACCCATCATAATCCACGAGCGGGGCTCGAACGGCTTGGGTTCGATACATACCTTGGTGGTATATTTATTACTGTGCAGATAGTCTAGAATTTTCCGGACCGAATCTACATAACGATCATACAGCCCGATATAATCTGTCTGCAGTGGAAAGTCGTTACCGTCCGTTGCCGGCCAGAGCACACTGATGGGAACTTTAAACCGGGCCCCCATATCCAGCGCCCACTTGACCCGGTCGATGGCGGCATTACGAACTTTTGCATCAGCATCACCTAAGGCACCGAACTTATATTGTTTTTCCGTCCAGGTGTGTCCGCAGAGCTGTACCATCTGCAGGTTATAATCGTTGAGAATCTTCTCTATCTCATCTGCGCTGTCGTCATCGATTTCGGTGGGAACATGCAATTCAATCCCGTCAATTCCTTCGGTCTGGCCGCAAGCTATTATACGATCCAGAACTGATACTTCTTCACCAAAACCATTAGTATTGAAACGGTCTTTCAAGTTCGTCATACCCCAGATACCCATACATATCTTATTCATCATAACCTCCATTTATTGAATAAAGTCTTCCAGCTTGGGATCGATAATCCGATCTATATTTTGTGTATTGAAGCTTATTATTTTGTCAGGAGAAATCGGCCCAGTGGCTCCGGTTTGCGTGGTTACGATTGCACCCAAGACATTGCCATAGTTACTGGCCTCGGACAGAGAAGAATCTCGCAGAATTTTATTTATGAAACCGGCCGTAAATGCATCACCGGCCCCCAGAGAATCAACTATTTCTACCCGGTATCCGGGATCATAGATTTTTTCTCCTCTGCTGGTGATGGCAAAGGCCCCTCGCTCTTCCAAAGTTACCACGCAACAAGTAAGTTCAAAGCGCTCCAGCATTATTTCACATATTTTTGGTATCTCAGTCTCCGCAATTGCCAACATCCGGGCCAGTTGGCCAGCCTCGGTTTCATTCAGTTTCAAAATATCAGCAACTTCCAGAGAGTCAGTAATTGTTTCCGTCGAAAAACATTTTTTGCGTAGATTAATATCGAGAATCTTTATGCTATCGGCCGAATGTTCTAAAAGTTCAGCGAGAGTTTTACGTGACTGTTCCTGGCGCTGAATCAGTGTGCCGAAACATACCACATCAGCCTCGGCCACAGCCTGTATCAGCGCCTCAGACGATTCCAGGTAATCATAAGCTACCTCCGGTACAATCACGTAGTCGGGCCTGTGGTCCTGATCGAAGCTTACCTGCACCGTACCGGTGGGATGATGCTCATCCCATTGGATTAAAGAAGTATCCAGACCCAATTCCAAAACTTTCTCATACGCCTGCCGGCCCAGATCATCCCTGCCCAGCCGACTTATCATCCGCGCCCGGTCGTTAAGGGTATGGACTCGGTAGGCAAAATTAAAGGGTGCCCCCCCCAGCACGCTCCCGTCCGGGAGAATATCCCAGAGAATCTCTCCATAAGCGACGATGGTTTTTCTCATCGCATCTGTTCCTTTAATCGGGAACCTTAGCCCAGTCCTCCCTGAAAGCCCTAATACCTGCATCCGTCAGGGGATGTTGAAACATCTGAAAAAACAGACTCATCGGCACAGTCACAATATCGACTCCGGCCCGCAGGCAATTAAGAACGTGATTTTGAGTCTTAACGCTCCCGGCAATTATCTCTGATTTGAAGGCGAAATTATCTTTAATCATCACGGCATCATTGATCAGAAACTCACTTTCATTAGCTACCGCGTCCAGGCGACTCAATACGATACTGACAAAGGTTGCCCCGGCCTTCATTGCCAAAAATGTTTGGGTGGCTGAAAATATCATTGTTACATTACAATGAATATTATGTTCCTTTTCCAGAATGGGTACGGCTTTTAGCCCTTCCGCTGTCATGGGGACTTTGATCGCGATATTGTCGGATAAAGAACTGATCTGACGCGCTTCCGCCACCATACCCGCAGCCTCATCGGCCATAACCTCCACACTCACCGGGCCCGAAGTGATCTTACAAATATCAGAAACTACTTCCTTAAAGCCGCGACCTGTTTTCGCAATCAAACTGGGATTAGTTGTCACCCCATCCAAAAGACCCGTATCTTGTGCTCGGCGCACCGACTCTGCATCACCCGTATCGAGAAATATCTTCATAAACAAACCTTTCCTTCTTGTTAATGCAATAAAGATCTTAAATTGTCAATTGTAACGTTAACGTTCGGCGGATCGCCCAGTTCCGAAACTACCAGGGCCGCCCCCGTAAAATCCTCCTGCTCAGTATAACCATTTGTAGTTATTATGCATCTGATTCCGGCAGCGCGGGCGGCCAGATAACCGTTACGGCTGTCCTCCACTACTATGCATGACTCCGGCTGATACCCGAGGTGTTGTAAGGCCAGATGGTAGATTTCCGGATCAGGTTTCTTGCGACTTACCACATCACCAGCCAGAATAACTTTGAAATACTTCTTCCGCTCTAAGCCGAGCATCTTTTCCACCAGCAGATTAACCGCCCGTTCATTGGAGGTGGAACATATTGCCAGTTCGATACCGGCATCAATTGCTTCATCGATCAGCCTTTCCACCCCGGGCCGCAGCGGTAGCTCGCCATTATTAATAATCTCTAGAAAAAGATCAGTTTTCAGTTTATGCATCTCTTTGATAAATGCATCCAGTTCCTGCACATCCTCCGGCCAACCGACCTTGTCAAAATAATGACGCATTCTTTCTTTCCCCCCCGCCACCTGTAGCAGCTCTCCATACAATTCCACACTCCACTCGTAATCGTACCCCTTGGCCCCAAAAGCACGATTAAAAGCAACCCTGTGACCGTCTCGCTCGGTATCCGCCAAAACTCCGTCACAGTCAAAAATCAAGGCTTTCATCTGGTTATCATTCACGAAATTGGCTCCAGTTTATGATTACGGTATTGAAATATTTTCCAACTTCTCTTTTAATTCGTTCAAAAATTGGGCGGCATACGTCCCGTCCACCGCTCGATGATCACAGGCCAGCGTCAAGCTCAGCTTATCTCGCACCGCAAAACCACCCCCCGGCATCACGGTCAACTGTTTTTTTATCCCGCCCACGCCTAAAATTCCACATTCCGGCGGATTGATTATCGGCTGAAATCCTTTTACCGCATACATACCCAGGTTACTTACCGTAAAAGTCCCGCCCGGTTGTGGTTTTAATACACCTTTCCGGGCCGCCTCGATTATTTCCTGTGTTGTCAGCGCAATTTCCGGCAGCGTTTTTTGATCCGTATCGGTTATGACCGGAACCAGCAAGCCCTCCTCGGTAGCCACCGCCACCCCGATATGGATGTTGTGGCGAACGATCATTTTGTCGCTTTCCACATGGGCATTGAGTTTGGGGTATTTACGCAGCGCCCGGGCCGTAGCGGCCACAATCAGGTCGTTCACCGTAATTTTGACCGACGAACTATCCGTATACTCCCTCCGCAAGTTAAGCGTACTTGACATATCCACCTCAACCGTCAGATAAAAATGGGGAATCGTTTGCTTGCTGAGAGTCAGCCGTTGGGCGATTTTTAGGCGCATTTTAGAAAATGGAATTTCATAATCACCACTGCTACTTTCACTGTCAGCTTGGTCGTTGACCAGGGCCATAACATCTTGTTTCAAAATTCTCCCCCGCGGCCCGCTGCCCTTAATTGTGTTGATATCTATGTTGTATCTCTGCGCCAACTTTCGCGCCAATGGTGCTGCAAATATTTTATCACCTGTAGGTACTTCTTCGGCAACTGCGGGAGACTCCGCTTGTACTTGCGGTGCTGCCGCCTGTTCTTGGGGTATCTCTGGTATATTTTGGATACTTTCTCCCTGCCCTGCCAGATAGGCGATTGGGGAAAACACCTTCGCTTCTTCCCCTTCCTTATATAACAATTCCTTAATTATTCCCGACTCAAAGGCTTCCACCTCAAACGTTGCCTTATCGGATTCGACAATGGCGACAATATCCCCTTTGGCAACCTTGTCGTTGGGCTTGACCTTCCATTCGACAATCAGACCGGTCTCGATGTCCTGACCGATCTGCGGCATATTAATGGATTTAGACATTAGTGTGTTTTATCCCCTTATATTTTTCCGGCACTACCGAAAAGCATGATATTGGCCTTGACCGCCTCTTTCATACTGTCATATTGCGCCTTCAGAACCTTTAATGGATTGTATTCACTACCGTGCCCCTGGTGATAATCTACAAAGGAATCTATATGGATATGTTTAAGCTGGGTGGAAATGTTCACCTTTGCACAACCTGATTTTATACATCGGTGAAAGACATCCTCAGACAACCCCGTCCCACCATGCAGGGCCAACGGAACATCGATACTATTGGCAATTCTTTCTAAAAGATCAAAGGCGATCTTGGGCTCGCCTTTATATAGACCATGAGCCGTACCGATTGCCGGTGCAAAACAATCGAGCTCTAATTCACCGCAGAACTTCTCCGCTTCTGCCGGATCAACTAAATGGGCTTCCTGATCTTTAACATGAATGTCGTCTTCGGCACCTACAATAGCTCCCAGTTCTGCCTCTACCGAGATATCTTTAGGCCCAGCCCACCCAAGCACCTGTTTGGTCATTGCCAGATTTTCCACAAACGGCCGGGAAGATGCATCGATCATCACCGATGTCCAGCCCCATTTAATGCAATTTTGTATCACCTCCAGGTCCTGGCAATGATCCAGATGGATGGCAATGGGAACGGATACTTTTTCAGCCAGTTCCCGATACCACTCGATCATTGGCTGATAGCCCCAGAACAAAACTGTCTTCACAGAAGTCTGTATAATCACCGGTGCTTTTAACTCTGCCGCCGCCTCGACGACCGCCTTCATCGAGTTATAATCCAGGATATTAAACGCCCCCACAGCGTATTTATCCCGCCTTGCTGCTTGCAGCATCGCTTTCATATTTACCACGGACATAAATTTCCTTCCGCAATTAAACTTCAGTATAGATTGTTTCTTTGGCCCGGGCGTCTATATCCTTTACTTGCGGCACACAGGCGCTCTCCAGATTCAGATTAAATGGAATATGTGTAACCTTACCCGCCAAAATCCTGACCGGCCCGTTAAGATAATCAAATGCTTCTTCCTGAATAATAGAAGCGATATCTGATGCGATCCCCCCCCGCCGGATTGCTTCCTGTACAATCAGCACATGCCCCGTCTTGCGTACCGACTCTAGGATCATCTCCTTGTCCAGCGGCACCAGCGTCCGCAAATCAATGACTTCAGCATCGATACCCTCTTGCGCCAAAATTTCCGCCGCCTCCAGAGACCTCCCCACCATGTTAGACCAGGCAATAATAGTCAGATCATTACCCCTGCGTTTGATATCCCCCCGACCAAATTCTATGGTGTAATCCGTATCCGGAACGGCACCTTTGGTCATATATAATAATTTATGCTCCAGAAAAATAACCGGATCATCACAACGTATCGCCGACTTGAGCAGCCCCTTGGCATCATAGGCAGTTGCGGGCATAACCAGCTTCAAGCCCGGGATGTGATAAAACAGCGCTTCCAGACTTTCACTGTGCTGCGCCGCCAGGCCGTTACCCACTCCTCCCTGGCTGCGTAATACGAATGGCACCCGTCCTTTGCCGCCGGTCATAAATTTATATTTCGCTGCCTGGTTGACTATCTGATCCATCACCAGCATCGAAAAATCCACAAACAAAATCTCAACTACCGGCCGCATACCGGTCATGGCCGCCCCGATCCCCGCCCCGGTAAAGCTGGCCTCGGCAATCGGTGTGTCAATCACTCGCTTAGGACCAAATTCATCCAGCAATCCCACCGTTACTTTGTACGACCCTCCCCGCTGGCCTATCCCCTCTCCCAGGAGAAATACCGTAGGATCACGCCGCATTTCCTCTTGCAGCGCTTCGTTTAATGCCTCCCGATACATGATTTCTCGTGTGACTTGTTTGTCCATCAATAATGCTCCACCATTTTGTCAAATTCCTCCTCAGATAATTCCCCACAGGATTCTCCGTAAATAACTGCCTCCTCCATCTCACGTTCGATTTCCTGATTGAAGGCCTCGATATCGGTTTCGCTAAGTTCTGCTTGTTCAATTAAATAGCGCTTGCTGATCTTCACCGGATCATGTTCCAGATAATAAGCTAATTTTTCCTTGGGCATATATAGCCCCGGATCGTTCACGTGATGACCGCCGTGCCTATAGGTAACTGCTTCTATTAATACCGGCCCCTCACCTGCCCGGCACGCCTGAACCGATTTTTTAGCTGTTTCATACACCTCCAGAACATCATTACCGTCTATACGATAGCTGGTTACCCCATACGCCCCGCCCCGCCGATATAGTTCTGTCTGACGGGTGGAATCCTCGATCGAAGTGGAGACGGCATATTGATTGTTTTCTATAACTATTATCACGGGCAGATTCCAGATAGCGGCCAGATTCATCGACTCGGCAAACACCCCATTATTTGAGGCCCCATCGGTGGTAAATATTACGCATACCTTATCCAGCTTTTGTAGGGCAATACTGACACCCGCTCCGATTCCCAGCGGCAGATTACCTCCGACAATCCCGTTGGCACCGAGATTGCCCGTATCCAGATCCGCGATGTGCATCGAACCCCCCAGCCCCAGACAATAACCTTCGCGCTTGCCGAACAATTCCGCCACCATTCTTTTTATCTCGGCCCCCCGGGCAATGCAGTGACCGTGCCCCCGGTGCGTACTGATAATAAAATCCTTTTTTTCCAGAGAGGCACAAACGCCGGTGGCGATGGCTTCTTCGCCGAGATAGGGATGAAAATATCCCCGAATTAACCCTTGGCGATAGAGCTGGATGCAACGGGATTCGAAAATGCGAATTGTATAAATGGTTTTGTATAAATGGATTATGAATTCCTGGAGGTACAATCGAAACTCCTTTCTTATCTAGGGGGTACAAGATGAACTTCTGTTCTAAATGAGGCTAAAAATATTAATACTTAACGCACTAACTTGAGATCAATATTTAATACTCTATCTTCTTGTTTTATAAGGCTATAAAAGCACAACGCTTAACCCTCTATAGGGCACAAGGGACAATACATAACGATCTAAGTTGGAATCATGTTTTGTCGGGCGCGGACGGAAAACTTGTATTTGTCGCCGCGATAAACGGACTTTTCCATCTCCAGGATAAGTTCCTTACCGAAAAAGGTGACGCCCTCGACCACAATGGCGGGGATGGGTCCGGTAAGGTCGAATAAGGACATCATGTCCTCATCGTCTATAATAGAGGCGCTGAGCATCTGTTTGACCTCGGTTAAACTTAATTGATAGCGCTGTTCGTAGAGGTCGTAGAGAGATTGCTCTAAATCGTGCTGGGTGATGCCGGGGCAGAACTCTTGGGAGATAAACCGCTCTTCGTACATCATGGGGATGTCGTCGGCATAGCGCAGACGGACGATCCGATAGAGGGGGCCGGGCAGGTGGTAGAAACGGCCGTTGATTACGCCCTGGTGGCCCTTTTTGCTGAGTCTGGATAAAAGCAATTTAGTGGAAGGGCGGTAGCCGGCCTCGATCATATTGCGGGTGAAGCCCAGGATGCGGGTGGCGGAGCGCTCGACGTTGGCAGAGCGCACAAAGGTGCCTTTGCCCTTGATTTTGATGGCCCAGCCGGCGTTTTCGATCTCCTGGAGGGTCTTGCGGGCGGTGGTGTTGCTGACCTGGTAGGTTTTGATGATGTCATTTTCAGAGGGGATCTTCATGCCAGGTTGCAGATCGCCCTGGCGGATGCGGGAGATGATGGCCTGACTTATACTGAAATACTTAGGTATCATGGAAAACACCGGAAAAGTGACTCTAGCTTAACGCGTTAACTAGTATAATATAATGGATAGAAGGCAGGTGGTCAAGTGGGAAAAATTAAATAGAAATTATTTTGGGGGAGGGTGATTTTCTTCGAATATCGCCTGAAAAGTGGGTAATTTTTCCGAGAAAGTGTTTGACTATTTTTGAAATGTGTAATATATTTTATATGTTCTTAATGGGGGCAGATGGGGAATCACCATCTAAATAGAATAGAACAAGGATCACACCGATGCGACGGATTTTCACAGATTAAAGATCAAAAATTAACCACGGATTTCTCGGATTTCAGAGATTTTAATTGCCACATAAAGCTCAAAAAGCACAAAAGCAATTAAACAGAAGGTTGCGAATGGAACAAAGAAATAAATTGTACAATCAACTGTCTATTGCTCTACCATTCCATATTAGCGGCCCTATCAGACTTATAACTTAAACGTGTGATCAAATCAATCATTTCATTTTCTGATTGCATAGCACGGCCATAACTTCCATCCTTTACCATTGTGAGGATTAAGGGGAAAGAACTTTCTTGAATACAGTGTACGTCTTCAGCCAAAATGAGACAAAAAGGTCTTTGAATTAAGAGACGATTTCAGTTCCTGTTAATGATATTTTACTGTTATATTTTTTCCTTTCGAGCAATGTTTTGCTTTTTAATTTTGCGCGTCGTTACAGGATACATTTTCGTCGGCCATAGTACACATCATCGGGGGTGACTTTGAGAGCTTCCTAATAAGAGACGCTTCTCACTCAGTGTAGTTTGTATATTTGAGTTATATTCTTCTGGAAATCTGAAATATTAATAGAAATTATCAGGTAATACTTAAACGAAGGAACATCTATGTGTAATACATCATCTTTTACATCAAGTTGCCATTTTTCTGACGGTAATGTTTCCCATACTACTTCAGTCTTTCGTTCCGGGTCAGCATAGTCAATTTTCAATGTTTGCTTTTTGAATACTTCAGGAAGATCTATTGAAATACTGCATGGCTTGGTTGGCGTAACAGCATCACTGGCTAAGTTATAAGCGTAATTGTTGAGATCAATGGTCAACACAGATTTTCTTGCGTTTTCTCGCAGACTGGCATTAACTCCGATGTCAGATGAAGCATCGGTTCTCAGAGATGGATGGAATTGACAAGTATCCATTAATCTCCCTAGGCCATCCATTTTTTCATTTTTACTGCTGTAATAAACTCCACCGAAACGATCTTTTGTACGAATTAATTTCGAAAAATCTTTTATCTCGCCCAAAAGGTTTACAGGTCGATGTACCAGAAAATTATCAGGGCCATAGAAAGCCCCTGTTTCACCTGTTGCTATAATACAACCGCCGCCCTTCAGATAAGCTTTGAATACAGCTATCTGTTTCTTTTCCAATACCAACATAGATGGAAGGACAATTACTTTTCTGAAAAATGGTTATATTTTATTTTTGTGTATCGATATTCGAAAAAGGTAACTGTATTATCGAAAATACAATTGAGCCACAGCAGACTTTGAATTGAAACCCTATGAGAGGCGCATAAAAGCCTGTAATTGTTGGAATTAGGAAATTTCCCGAGTTAAGATCTCCCCAAAGACTTCGTTTGTCAGTTTATCGCAATCATATTCCTGGCCCTTGCAGGTTTGTAGAACTCCTGCGGGATGGGCAGACGATCTTGGTGATGAAATACGAAGCTAACCGAGAAAAACAGAACGTTTTTGATGGCAAGTTGAAAGCCCAAAACAAGCGAGAATTAATTTCATTGTTATAACCATTTGCTAATTGGTAATCTCTCTATCGCTTTGCGTAACACAGGATCTACATTTGTATATACTTTGTTAGTAAGGTTCGGTGAAGCGTGTTCTAGAAGTCTCTGGGTGACAGCTGTCGAAACTCCATTTTGAGCCAAAACAGACGCAAAGCTTTTTCTCAAATCATGAAATTTCAACCTTGGCAATATAGCTTTATCACAAATCTTACGCCACTGTCGATAAACAAATTTTGTGCGAAATAAATTCTCCTGTCTGGTATTAAGCCCACATACATATTTTGAGAGCTCTGACATTAATAGTGCAGACACCGGGCGTGATCCCATGCTCTTTTTGGTTTTCTTGCTTGTAGTACAGATACAGTTATTTTCAAAATCGATATCACTTATTTTTAAGGACTCAATATCACCACGCCGCAGTCCAGTTCCTAACGCCAACAAGATTCGTATTTTCATTGAGGGATAAATTTGTGCCGCTTGCAAGAGACTCCTGACCTGTGTGTCATTCAATGATTTTACCGGTTTTTCATCTACCTTTAGTTCCTTGATTTCTAACTGGCCGTTCAGATACCTGTTTTTCCGGCACCAGTTTACAAAGGTTTTAAGATTTCTAAGATCCTTATTGAGAGTAGGACGTTTTACTTCCGGGCTTCTTTTAAGGATAAAATCGTCAATTACATTTTGTGTGAACTGCTTTGAAGTACATTTGCCTACGATTCGCTCAAAATTCCGTAGTGACAAAGCATGTTCATAAAGCGTCCCGTCGGTGACACCCTGTATCTTTTTGGCCTCGACATACTCTGCAACCATTTGTTCCCATCCAACTGATATAGTGCCTGTAAATACATCAGAATTCAACTGTGAATACTTGATCTGCTTATAATGCTCGGCCAATTCTTTGCTGGGCAGAGCCTTTGATTTACGCTTGCCGCTTTCATACCAGCCGACCCAATAGCCCTTAATATTTTTCCTTTTATAAAGCCAAACTTTTTTCATAGTATTAATTCTATCGTAAAGATAGGGGTTGGAATCAAGGCAGAAAAGGGGGTAAGAACCAGGCAAAGTGGTATCATTATGGTGTCAAGAATTGAGACTCGAAAAATTCTTGTTTTCTAAGCCTATATTTGTTAATCGCTTATGTAAAGCAAAAGTCAATAGGCCAAAGTATTTAATATCTGCGTGCCAAAAATTAAGCCAGGAGTCCATACAATTAGAATCTTCAATCCGACGCGCTTCATTTTGCCAATTTCAGGAAACGCTATAAACCTTTTTAAATTAAATGTTTATGATGTTGTCTGGAATTTAACAAGGTGCCAAATTGAGGCCCAAAGTATGACGTTGTTGCACACTTTTGTTGCAGGTCGCAGTTTCGAATTTTACCCTCATTGGCTTTGATCTTTTAGGTTCGAGCATTGACCATCGTTATATCGTATACCTTATTTGTAGCACCTACAAAAACTACATCTATTCCAGGTATACAATACAGACTTTGAAATAAAACACAGGCAATCTTACTTTTGATCAGACGAATAGTTGGAAAAGGCTTTCTCTAGCCAAACAAAAGATTCATTCTGCATTTCGAGGGTAAATTCATGTTTTGCATCCCACAGTTTTGTAACCAGTATATCATCGGCTTTTTCGGGGGGGATCTTCTTCTCTGTAGGATGGACTCATTTTGAAAAACAGACTTAAACCACATCCACAGGTCCTATACTATCAAATATTTCCTTTTTCCCCTTCATTACCAACTATCGTCATTGCAATATTCAATTGAATAATTTGTTTGGTTCTATGTCATAATCTCCGGAAAGAACTTTTAAGCTATCGATAACATCTTTGGGAAGTGTAATTTCATTATCCTGCAAGACTTTATCTCTGTGCTGCCATTCTATCTCACCGGGCAGAAAAATATTGTCCACCCCTTTGATCCGGGGAGTTTCTTTAATCATACCAACCAACTCGTCCATTTTCTGCTTGAATTGATCAATCGGCATAATGGCATTAATATCAATTGCAATAAATGAGTGAGACTGGTCAACAGGTTCGGGTTGCTGGAGTACCCAGCAGGGTACGTCTTTGGCAAAGGCACTGCCGGAAATAACACCGGTAAGTATCTCGATCATCAAGGCAATACCATAGCCTTTGTGGGCAGCCATCGGCATTATTGCTCCGACAGCAGGGTAACCGGCGGGATTAGTTGTCGGCAAACCGTCTTTGTCGATAAGCCAGTTATCCGGTATGCATTGTTTCAAGTCTTGTGCTTTAAATATCTTACTTGCCGCAACCACACTCGTTGCAATATCGAGCATTACAGGTTTTTCCTTACCAGCCGGTACTGCATAAGCGATGGGGTTGGTACCGAGCACCGCCTCTTTTGCGCCAGGTATCGCCATACATGGATCAACGTTGGTCATACTGATACCGAACATATCAGCTTCTGCCGCCATATTGGCATAAAATCCTGCCGCTCCGTAGTGGCCGCTATTTTTTACAACCACATAAGCAATACCTGTTTCTTTGGCTTTGTATATTGCTGTTTCCATCGCTTTTACAGACGAAACCATAGGCATAGCTCGGTGTCCGTCATATAATGCCCAGCCGGAACCTTCTTTTATTATTTCAGGAATGGCTTGAGAATTCATTCGGCCATCACGGAAGTTTCTTAACAGTTTTGCAAGCTGTTTGGTACCGTGAGTAAAAGTTCCCCAGGTATCGGTTGTGACCAAAACATTTGCTGTAATCTCAGCATCATCCTGCCGCATACCGGCCTTGAGCATCGCTTCTACACAGAAGATTTTTAACTTTTCTATCGAAACCTTATTTTTTGAATCTAACATAATTGTCTTTTTCCATTAAATACCATCACATAAATATCCGCCATCGACAGGCAGGGTAACACCAGTAATAAAACCGGCACCATTGGATGCGAGAAAGACTGCAGTTGCGGCAATTTCCTCCGATTCGCCGAACCTATTCAACGGGGTACGGGCAAGAATATTTCTTCCTCTTTCTGTCGGTGTACCGTTTTCATTAACCAGCAGTTTTTTGTTTTGTTTACCCAAGAAAAATCCCGGAGCGATAGCGTTTACACGGATTCCATAAGGTGCAAGTTCTTTTGCCATTGCCATAGTCTGGTTTACAACAGCAGCTTTAGCCGCTGAATACGCCCAGCCGCCGGATAAGGGAACATACGAGCCCATAGATGCCATATTTATAATCACACCGGCTATTTTATTTTCACACCAATATTCGGCTAGGTATTTAGACGGCAAAATACAACCGGCGAGAATATTCAACTTAAAAATATCTTCGTATTCTGCTGTATCCAAATCTACAAATGGGCATCTCTTACTGCTTCCGCCCACACCATTGACGAGAATGTTAATATGACCGAATTTCTTTACTGATTCATTAAGAGCCGTCGGGATTTTTTCTTCCTGCGAAAGGTCTATTTCAACGGTTGCCAATTGTTCAGCAGGAACTGTTTCTTTGATCAACTGCTCGAGTTTGTTATTAAGTGTATGTTGGTTTCTGCCCCAGAGAACCACATTTGCTCCAGCCATAGCAAAGGCTTTTGCTATAGCACCAGGGAGAACGCCGCCTCCGCCGGTAATTACCGCGTTTTTATCAATTAAGCTAAATTTTTTCTGAATATAAGACATCGTAATTATCCTGTCACTTTGTATTGACCAGTATATAGCCCGCTAAACAGATGAAATCCAAGCCGTATTTATATTTTTTTGAGAAACCGGATATAAAAGTATAACACATTTTTCTGGTTTTCAATAAGTTTTCAGTAACCTGTCGGCTAAAAGATTTCTCATCTTTTCAAACTCATCTCGAAGGCATGACAGCCTGAACCCATGTCATCAATGCGGAGAAACCGTCCGTTTAATTTTGCCTTTCTTTTTTGACCGTTCACTATTAAAGCATTTTCAGAACCTGGTATTCGCGGCAGGAAAATATCAGCTACGGTATTAGCCGGAGTAGATACATTTAAGTTAAAAAAATCCTTTTTTCTTTCAAAATTCACATAAATACTGCCCCTTATCGTGGGTAACTTTATATCAGCCCATTTCAATTCGCCCGGTTGAGGCTTAATTCGTATTCTCCTGAAACCCGGCTCGGTGGGCTGAATGCCCATAAGAAACCGAGGGATTATATTGGCCGGCGCCGCACCCCAGGCGTGATTCCAGTCCTGATTGGTTTTATATTCATTGTCCCAGGCTTCGGTGGTAATAGTTGAACCAGCTTTGAGCATGTTCGACCAGCTTCTCTTACTTCTAGAGGTAAGAAGTTTTAGAGCGTAATCGGCCTGTCCCGCCTGATAAAGGGCCTCAAGTAAATGCTGGGCACCATATACACTACAAGCCATTTTACGGGTTTTGATAAAACTGGATACCGCCTGTATATATTTTTGGGGCACAAGTCCAAATGTCAACGCAAACATATTGGCATGCAGTGAACTATGACAACTGCCGACACCATCGATATAATACCCCTTAGATTTCTTCAGAAATTTCGAATTAAATTTATTTTTAATTTTCTCGGCCCTTCCAGCAAAGTTTTCG
>Ga0272441_10004747_pt1 | contig 24236 bp, 23 predicted proteins | sample SSMProp6N_FD_193582 | JGI IMG/M metagenome (GOLD analysis project Ga0272441, IMG submission 193582) | Marine sediment archaeal communities from Little Sippewissett salt marsh, Falmouth, MA, United States - SSM-Prop-6N | ecosystem: Environmental > Aquatic > Marine > Wetlands > Sediment ...
CCCAGCCCTTGATGATCTGGACGCGGTCGAGGTTGGCGCCGTCCGGGTCCTTTATCGCGTGCACCGTGAACGTCGGAGGACCTTCGGAGGCGTCGAGATCGCCCCCCATCGGCACGCCGAGCTCGTAGCCCTGCTCGACCATCGTCGTCGGGTCGGAGAGGTCACCGGGCAGGTCGACACCACCGAAGAAGCGGACCTTGATCCGCGGACCGCTGGTGACGAAGGTCTCCTTGCGGCGCATGGCGTCGAAGATCGAAGCGCGGGTGTTCGTCTCGGCCCACACCGCGGCCAGGGAGCCGGGGTTGAGGTCCCGCGCCTCCGCCCAGCCCCCGACCTCTCCCGTCCGCCGGGCCTCCACCGAGCCGTCCTCCGGACCGTGGGAGCCGGGCCAGTTGCTCTCAACGACGTCAGAGGATGCCCCGTTGTGGTTGTCGGTGCCGCCGGTGAAGCCGTACTTGAACGGGTTGGCCCCCAGCCCCTGCTGGTAGGCGAGCCCTCGCTTGAGTCCCCATCGCACGAAGTTCCTCTCGTCGAGGGTGCGGCCGCTGAACTTCGCCAGCGAGTCGGCGTTCTCGAAGTCGGCGAACTCGTCGGCCGTCCAGAATTTACGGTGGACCTCCGAGTTCCCCTTGATCTGCATCATCTCGATCAGCGGCTCGAAGTGCTGCCGTGTTCGGGCGTACTCGAGGTCGATCGGGTCACCGGCCGCGTCGACCTCCGGGAACATCATGCCCTTGGAGGCGTTGGAATTGTGCGGGATGGCGAGCACCTGCATCCCTCGCTCCTCGAGCTCGGCCATCCACTCCCACAGCTGGTCCTCGCGCCGGACCTCGTACGAGCTCACGGGCATGTCCGGCACGTTGGCGTCTCGGAAGATCACGTTGCGGTGCAGGTTGGCGCCGCCGGGCGCCGCGCTCCACTCGAAGCCGATGAGTGCGGTGAAGCGGCCCGGCTCGTTGTGCCGCTCCGCCGCCTCGACCATGAGGCTCCACGCGCTCTTGGTGGTGTCGAAGCCGGTGAAGAACGGCGGGTGCTGCGGGTCCGCGCCGCGGTTGTTCTCGACGACGTACTTTGCGAACCAGGCACGTCGATCTTCGAGGGTGCTCAGGTTCCGAAGCTGTTCGAGCTGCTCCTGGTCATGGCCTGGGGCATCCGCGACGATCGTGGAGTACATCTCGCCGATGTACTCGGCGTGGTCCGACAGCGCCAAGAAGTCGAGGGGACGTTTCAGGGAGTGGGGCTTTCCATACAGTGTCACCGATTCACCTTTGGCAAAGAGATACTGGTCGTCCGGTTCGAGACGGGCGCCGCCGATATAGGCGTCGAGCGAGTACGCGCCGTGGACGTGGGTCTCGCCGAAGTAGGCGTCGCGCAGCGGGTTGGAGGCGACGACGGCGCCTGCAGCGGCCGAGGTCATTTCGGCATCGGTGACCCCGTGCGTCGGGCCCTCGGACATCGGACCGCCACACGCGATCGCCGCCATGACTGCACCGCAGATCAGATATGGCTTCAAAATGTGAATTGTCATCTTCGTCTCCCTGTTCCTCCGTGAGGGTTCTTGCTCCCCCACCCAGATCCTTCGTTGCTGCGCTCCTCAGGATGATAGTCGTGAATGGCTGTTCCCTGCTCTCTGCTCCCCGGGTGGGCGGGGGATCCGGCTTCGCCTTCGGCTACGCCGTGACAAGTCTCGAATCTCGTATCTCGCATCCGGGTGGGCGGGGGATCCAGCATCTCGCATCGGGCGGTCGGGGGTCACGGCGTGTACCAGATCGGGCTCGACCACGCCCGCTCCTGCTGTGTCATCGGCACTTCGGGGTCCATCTCGATGCCGAATCGGAGCTGGTCGTAGGCGGTCCAGCGCGGGGTCGGGATCTCGATGACCCGCGCGTAGTAAAAGGCCCGCTGCGACGGGTCGAAGTCGGGGTCGGTCCACACCGCGGCAAGCGACGGGTCGCCGATCGAGTCCGTCCAGGTGGCGTTGGCGACATCCACCGTGCTGCCGACCGGCGTCAGCTTTCCGTCCGCGCCGATCTCGCGTCGCTCCGCGTCGCCCCAGACCACGTCGTAGACCCTTTCACGGGCGACACCGTCGTCTCCAAGCCAGCCCTTGACGATCTGGATCCGGTCGAGGTTGCCGAACATCGGGTCCTTGAGCGCCGCGACCAGAAAGGTCGGTGGCTTGCCGCCCGGGCGCTGCGGCAGATCCGCGCCCATGGGCACGCCCTTGGTGTAGCCGATGTCGGCGATGTAGCGGGTGTCGGCGTCGGCCGGCGTGAAGCCCCAGCCGCCGAAGAAGCGGAGCATGATCCGGGTGCCCGAGGTGCCGTACACCTCGCGGCGCTTCATGGCGTCCCAGATCGCCTCGCGGGTGTTCTCGGTCGCCCACACCACGGCGTAGCCGGCCGACATGTAGTGCCAGGTGTAGCGTGTCTTGCCGAAGCCCTCTTTCGACACGTGGTCCCAGCGGTGGGGACTGGGTTCCTGGATCGGGAGCTTGCCGAAGAAGTTGTCCTCCTCGATGGCGGTGAGCGAGTTGTGGACGTCGGTCGAGCCGACAAAGCCGAACTTGAACGGGTTGACGCCGAGCTTCGCCTCCTGCTCGAGACCCCGCATCAGACCCGCACGCAGGTACATGGTGGGCCGCATCTCGGGCGACTCCGGCTCGCCCTCCATGGTGAGGTTGCCGTACTCCCAGCCGGCCATCCCGAGATCTCCGGCGAACTCGTCGTTCGGCGACAGGGTCGGGTGGGTCTCGCTGTTGCCCTTGGTCTGGATGATCTCCTGCAGCACCTCGAAGCGCGCACGTCGCTCCGCGTAGTCACGGTCGAGCGGGTCGCCCTCGAAGTCGGTGAGCTCGAACATGCGCCCGTTGGACAGGTTGCCGTTGTGCGGGACGGCGAGCACTCTGCCGCCAGTCTCCTCCTCGTATCGGGCCATCCACGCCCACAGATCCTCCGGATCCTCGCTCTGCCAAGAGGTGAATGGGAAGAGCTGATCGGCCGTGCCCTTGTCGTCGCGATACAGCACGTTGCGGTGCAGGTTGTTGCCGCCGGGCACCGAGGTCCACTCGAAGCCGATCATGGCGGTAAACACGCCCGGCTCGTTGAACTTCTCTGCGGTCTCGGTGTACTGCTGCCAGACCGACATCATCACCGGCCCGACCACCGCCGGGTCCTGGACGGGTCCGGGCAGCGTGCCCTGAGCCTGGGCCGAGACGAGTTCGTTCGCCGCTTGGGCGGCTTCGTCGCCGCCCGCCTGCATCATCCGGCTCCACCGCGCGAGCGTCGGGTCCGACACGAAGGATGGGTTGCCGTTGTAGACCTCGGTGATCACGCCCAGTCCCTCCGCATGGTCGGAGATCACCAGAAAGTCGAGCGGCCGCGAGAGCTTCGCGGGCACGCCGGTGGAGGACACGATCTCCTCACCGCGCGCGAACCGGTAGGCCTGTTCCGGCGTCAGCCGGTTGCCGCCCATGAACGCGTCCCCCGAGTTGGCGGTGTGGTGGTGGGTGTCGCCGAACAGCAGCTTGGTCGGAAAGTCGCGGCCGGCGTAGGGGCTGAAGCTGCGCGCCCGAGCCCGCTCGGCCGGGGTGATCTCCTCGAGCGGCCGGTGTTCGTACGGATCATCGACGACCTTACCCGTGGGTATCTCACTCTGAACGTCCTGCGCCACAACGCACGGCGCTGCGAGCACGACTCCAGACAACAACAAAAAAAACGTCCGTCGGATGCCCATCACGACTCCCTTCCATGGGGTCCTTCCGCAGCGTCATTGCAGAAACCTCGGCCTAACCGTCTCGAACAGTCTTTTTAACGTTTCAAATATCATCTCTCTTCCTTCCACTTTTCGGACTTCGTGTCGATGCCATTCTTCGTGTTGTCGAGCGCATCTCTTCGATGAACTCGCAACATCCTGACAAACACTCGCGACGCCATGCGACGTGCGCGCACGAGTACGACCCGATGAGTGAGACGTGGGCATCCGGCGTGATCTCGGCCGCCGACGATATGCGGAGGATTCCCGGCCTGAGCTACTGAAGACCATCTCGAGCGAGCGGCGACGCCGCGAGTCGAGACTCCCACCCTGTTCGAGTGAGCACAGCGAACGAGTCGAACGGGATCCCCTCGGGCCTCCGAAGATGGTCCTGGGAATGCCCATGTGCTCGCACCTTCGGGGGATTCCTCGACTCGTCGCCCTTCCGGCTTCGCCTTCGGCCACGCGGGGACAAGCCGGGCTCCTCACTCGGAATGACAGGGCGGGGGCGGGCGCTGGATCTCGCATCTCGTATCTCGCATCCGGGCGGGTGGCTGCTGCTTCCTGCTCCCTGGCCCGGGCGGGTGGGCGGATCCAGCATCGAGTATCGAGCATCCAGTATCGGGCGGGCGCTTCCTCCCTACTCCCTACTCCTTGCTCCTTGCTCCTTGCTCCCTGCTCCCTGCCCCCCGGGTGGGCGGGGGATCCGGCATCCGGAATCCGGGATCCGGGATCGGGGCGGGCGGGGGATCTCGCATATCGCATCTCGTATCCGGGCGGGCGGGGGCAACCAGCACCACTTGCCGTCACCACCCGTCGGCCTTGGGGCAGCCGCGACACTCGGGCGGAAACGGGTTGTTGATCAACTCCGCCTGACGCCGGCGATCGGCCCGGTCGAGGCGTCGCAACGCAGGCGGTCCCCAGCCCTTCCGAGCGTCGAGAAACCTCTGCTCGGCCGCCTTCCTCGCGACGAAGGGGGCGCGGAACCGGTTCGCGGGTGCGCCATCGAGGATCTCGTGCAGCGGCTGCTCGTGGAGGTCGCCCCAGAATACCTGATCAACCTCGTATTTCTCCTCCCCGGAACGGCGGATGATCGCACCGTCCACCGGCAGGCCCAGGTTGACGCACGGCGCGACGCGTCCGCTTTGGGTCATGAAGGCGATCCGGGTGGGGTCAAGGGCACAGGCCAACAGCTCCTCGGGATGCCGTGCGGGTGGGCGAAACGCGATCTTCGCAACCCGCGCCTGCTCCATCGCCCGGTCGAGGGCGGCGCCGAGTCCCGGCCGGAGTCCCTCCCCATTGAATGCGGCTGAACGAGCCAGTTCGACGGTCGGCGTCACGTCGAGGTGGGTAACGAAGACTTCGTCTGCACCAGCGGCCGCTGCGGCCCGGACAACCTCGGCAAGATCCTCCGCGTTGTCCGCGGTCAGTAAATACGAGATCTGAAGCTTCGGCCGACCCCGGCGACGACGCCGCGCAAGCTCCGAAATCCCCCGCCACACCGCCTCCAGGTCGGAGCCGTCGCGCAAGTGGGCGTGGCGGGACGCGGCGCCGGCCACCGACACCGCAACGCGGTCCATCCGTTCATCGACGATCCAGAGGACGTGTTCCTCGAGAAGGTCGCCGTTGGTGGTCAAGCCGACCCGGCATCGCGCCGCTCGGGCGTCGCGCACCATGTCGCGGAGTTGAGGGTGGAGCAGGGGCTCGCCCCAGCCCTGCAGATGGAGGTAGCCCGCGAGCCGCAGGTCGGGCCGCAATCTCGCCCAGATCGCGGCGCCGAGATCGGCGGAGCGCCAGCCGTCCGCCAACACCGTTCGCGGACAAACCGCGCAATGGCGGGTGCAGCGGGTGGTCGGCTCCACCTGCAGCGCGTCGAGGGGTCGTCGGAAGCGCACCGGTTCTCCCCGTTCCGAACCTGAGGCTATCAGGATGCGCAGCTGCCTGCCAGATGCTGGATGCTCGATGCTCGATGCTGGATCCGCCGGGCGCGGGGTTGGAGCGCAGGCCTCCGGCCTGCATCAGGATCGAAGAACCAAGATCAAAGAACGAAGAACCCGCCCACCCCGAGCGGGTTCCCGGGTGGGTGTGGGGGGTCTTGGTTCTTTGTTCTTCATTCTTTGTTCCACAGGGGATGCAGCCGGGACGGCCGCACCACAACGGTGGCATTGACCTCGCTGGCGGAGAGCAGAGCGTCCACGCGATCGATGATCTCTTCGGTACGTTCGCGCAGGCGGGCGGTATACTCGACCCATGGAACCCGCCACCCGAATCCGGGAGATCTGCACCGAATACGGCCTGCTGTCGGTCTACGTCTTCGGCTCCCGGCGGCACGACGGGGAACGCCGCATCAACGGGGAGTCGGTGAACGGCGTCGGATCCGACCTCGACGTGGGGTTCTTCGGGCTTCAGGGGCCCATTCCTGCCTCCCGCCTGGGTGCGTTGCACGTGGGGCTGGAGGAGGTCTTCGCACCGCTTCGCGTGGACCTCGTGCCATTGGATCAGGTAGACCCTCTCTTTCAGTACGCCGCCATCCAGGGCGAACGGATCGCCGCGGCCAACACCACCGTAGCCGACGAAAAAGAGTTGGAGGTCATGCGGCGCGCGGCAGACCTGCTGCCGATTCAGCGTGAGCTGGAGGTTGACGAGTTCGGAGTCTCCACCTCATGACCCGCGGGCCGGTCGACCTCAAGATCGTTCGGGATCGCCTGCTCCTCGTCGAGCAGAGCCTGAACGACCTCCGCTCCCTTCCCCAGGCGGACCTCGACCAGTTCACCTCCGACCGACGCAATATTTTGGCGGCGGACGCCGCTCTGCGTCGGGGTCTGGAGGCGTTGTTTGACGTGGCTCGTCACCTGCTCGCCAAGGGACTGGGAGTTGGCAGCCTGGAGTATCGCGAGGTCGCCCGAAGAGCGGGAGAACACGACCTCGTGACCGATCCCTCATTGGCCACACGTCTGATGGAAATGGCGGGCTATCGCAACCGGCTGACCCACCACTACGATGATGTCACCCCGGCGGAGCTGTTCGCGGTGATTTCTCGCGACCTCGGCGATATCGAGGCCGTCGCCGATTCCCTTCGCTCGGCGGCCGCGCGGCTCGCCGGCCATCAAACCTGACGGATCCCCTGCCGTTTTTCAGACACTCGGGAAACCTCCCACCCCAAACCCTGGAGGAAACCCTTCGTTCTTCGTTCTTCGTTCTACAGCGGCCCGCCGAAGCCGATGCTCGGGTTGACGTAAACCGGGCCCAGCTTCATGGGCGCGCCGACGTTGACACTTGCGTAGCCGTTGCACGCCGCCATGGTGGTCACAGCCGCGACCACCACGAGAACCAACAGCAAGGTCCTCACGGACCGGCGTTGCACCAGGGTTCTGATTCTCGCGGTCATCGGTTCACCTCCTGGACGACGAATCCCGCGCCGTGCGGGTCGGCGATGATCGCCACCGTGCCGTTCCTCACCTCGGCGGTGGGCGCCAACAGCACCGTACCGCCGAGTGTCCGCGCCTTGGATACGGTGGCCTCCACGTCCGCCACACGGACATATGCCACCCACACGTTGGGGATCTTGGGATCGGACTTCTTCACCAGACCCACCCGGGGCACGGCTCCGGTTGTGAGGAGGGCGTGTTCCACTCCAGCCACGGTCTCCTCCTTGAGGTCGTAACCGAACGTCTCCTGGTAGAAACCACCCGAAGCCTCCACGTCGTCGGTCCACACCTCGTTCCACCACCAGTCGCCGGCGGCGGGAATCCGGTCGACCGGATCACCCTGGGTCGTCTTGACCACACCGAACGCGGCGCCGCGCGGATCCTTGAGCACGCCGACACGACCACGACCCGGCACGTTGAAGGACTTGACCAGTCGGTCGCCGCCGGCCGCGACGGTGGCGTCCACCGCCCGGTCCACGTCGCCCACCGACATCAGCGGCAGCCAATAGCTCGAGTAGTCAGCCGACTGCAGCTGGGCCATGCCACCGATCAATCGGCCGCCGTTTTTCACCACGGTGTAGTCGTCGGACGCGTCGTCAAAGGTCCAACCGAAGAGACCACCGTAGAACGACTTCGCGCCGTCCAGGTTCGGGGTCACCAGATCGTGCCAGACCACCTTGCCGTGGATCCAGCTGCCGCTGTCGGATAGTGCCGGCACCTCAGGGATATTCGTGGCGCACCCGGTCGCGAGGAGCGCAGCGGCGGCCACGCCGATCATCAGCCTTCGAACCATGTTCACCTCCGGTGACGGCGAATTCGCACGATCATCTGCGAGATCCGCCAACTCTCGATTGGGTTTCCAATCCCGCAGAGTATACCCCTATGTCGATTCGCACTACTCCGGCATCGTCTGCAGGAATCGATCGGCCTCGGCGATGGAAGCCTCCATGTCGGCGATCAGTGACGAGATGTCGGCCTCGATGTTCGCCGCCTCCGCCTCCAGGCCGCCGACCGCCGCCGCGTTGAGGTTGTGCTTGAGATAGAGCACGTTGTCGTTGAGTTTCGTGAGCACCGGCTCCATGCTGGCCTCCGACTTTCTCAATGACTGCTCCAGCCGCGCGTAGGCGGTCTTGCTCTCGCTCAGCTTCTGCCGGCTCTTGGCCTGGAGATCGGCGCTCGAGATCTCCCCGATCTCCTCCTCCCACTCGTCGAACAGGTCGTTGGCGATGGAGTCCATCTTTTCGATCTGATCGCTGAGGTCGTCGGCTCGTTCCTTGGACTTGTCGTAATCCTTGGTCAGCTTGTCGTAGACGTCCTCGAGTTCGCCGGCGTCGACGTCGTACATCTGCCGCAGCCGGTCGAGCGCGCTCTCGAACTGGTCCGCCGCCTCCTGCTGGTCGTCGCGGACGTCCTCCACGTTGCTGCGCAGCAGGTCACGCTTCTCCTTGCCGAGCATCTCCCACGTCGAGTAGTACGCCGTCGAGCATCCCACCGCCGCAACCAAGGCGAGCATCCCCGCCATTCTCATCCACACGTCGTCCCTCTTCATCCTCATGTTGATCTCCATTCTCATCCCAGCCCGAGCCGACTCCCCTAACCGACCCTACCTCTCCACCTTCATCGCCCGCAGCTTCTCCACCCGCTCGTCCATGGGCGGGTGCGAGGCCAACAGCTTCGTCAGCCCACCCCCGCCCCGCAGGGGGTTCACGATGAACATATGGGCGTGGCCCGAGTTGAGCCCGCGCAGGATCCCCCGCTTGCGCCCCGCGCCGGAGATCTTGAGCAGGGCGTCGGCCAGCCCGTCGGGCCGGCCGCTGATCTCGGCGCCGCCGGCATCCGCGGCAAACTCGCGGGTGCGCGAGATGGTCATCTTGACGATCACGGCCGCGATCGGAGCCCCCACCGCCGCCAGCATCAGGGCGAGCGGATTCGAGCTCGACTTCTGGCTCTGCCCGCTGGCGGCGAACCGGCCCAGCATGGCGATGGCCCCGGCAAAGGTGGCCGCGACGGTCCCGGTGAGGATGTCGCGGTGCTTGACGTGCGCCAGCTCGTGGGCCATCACGCCGGCCAGCTCGTCGTCGTCGAACATCTCGAGGATCCCCTCGGTGGCCGCCACCGCGGCATGGCGCGGGTTGCGGCCCGTGGCAAAGGCGTTGGGCGTCCGGTCCGGAATCACGTAGACCTTGGGCATGGGGATGCCCGCGCGCTCCACCAGTCGTGACACGATGCCGTAGTACCGAGGCTCGGAACGGGCGTCCACCTCCCTGGCGCGATACCTCTTGAGCACCATCCTGTCCGAGAAGAAGTAGGCGAAGAAGTTGAGCGCCGCGGCCACCACGAAGGCCGTCACCGCACCCTCACGCCCGCCGAGAGCTCCGCCGACCCAGACGAAGAGGAAGGTCAGCACCACCATCAGCACCACGGTCTTGAAGAGGTTCCCCATGGCTCATTCCTCCGCGCCCGCCATTCACACGGCGGGCGCTGAGCTGTCAGTTCTTTAAGCTGCGATCCTGCCAGTCCGACATCACCTTGTTGGCGTTACCCGACAGCTGCTGGAGGGCCTTGCCGTGGTTCTCCAGGGCGTTGCCGAATGCGTTCACCGCATCCGCGTACTTCTTGTGGGCCTTGAGATCTTCCGCGGTCGGCATGCCGGCGGTCATCGCGTCCTCCGAACCCTTGGCCCTCTTGGTGGCCTGGTCCCGTCGCTTGGCGACCTCCCGCTCGGCCTCGAGCATGGCGATCCACGCCTTGCCGGATTTCTCCATGGCGTTGGCCAGATCGTCCCACTCACCAGCGTAGCCCTGGATCTTCTTGAGCGCGTCGGCCTGGTCCTTCTGAGTCTTGATGAGGTCCTTTAATCGGTCCGCCTCCGCGGCATCGCCGGACTTCTTGGCTTCCTTGACCCGGGCATCGAGAGTGGCGATCTCCTGCTGCTTGACCGCCAGCCTCGTCTTGACCAGCTCTCGCGCCGTGTTCGCCTTCTGTTCGTATCTATCGGACCCCTCGACCCATTTCTTGGCCACCGCCAGATAGGACTCCGTGTCCTCGGCCGATCGGGCCGGGATCATGACGTCGAGGTTGTAGTTCTCGAGCGGATCCGAGATCAGGGCCTGCGCCTCGGAATCCATGGTTTGGGCGCCCACCGGCCCGGTGCCGAGTCCAACAGCAACCGCACACGTCGCCAGCATCACAAGGGTTCTGTTTTCCATTGTTCTCCTCCGGGATTCATTGTTCTCCTCAGGGATTCATTTGCATTGCTCCTGTTAATCCGCGTGGCACCCAGTTCATTCCATCGTGCGCCCGCACATCGAACAGGCGACCCACCGGCTGGGGTCTCGGCACACAACGGCGTCTTCTTCGCAGCGACATCAGGCGTCATCGCCGGCTCCAAGCCACTTGAAGATCGCACCCGCGCCCAGCGCACCGAGGATGGGCGCCACCCAGAACAGCCACAGCTGGCCGATCGCCCACCCGCCCACGAAGAGCGCCGGGGCGGTGCTGCGGGCCGGGTTGACCGAGGTGTTGGTCACCGGGATCGAGATCAGGTGGATCAGCGTCAACGCGAGCCCGATGGCGATCCCGGCAAAACCCGCAGGCGCCCCCTTTGAGGTCGCGCCCAGGATCACCAGCAGGAAGAAGAACGTCAGCACCACCTCGGCGATAAAGCCGGCCGCCATGGAGTAGCCGCCGGGCGAGTGGGCGCCGTAGCCGTTGGCGGCAAAGCCACTGGCCACCACGTCGAAACCCGTCGTGCCGCTGGCGATGAGGTAGAGCACGCCGGCTCCTGCCATCCCGCCCAGAAGCTGGGCGGCGACGTACGGTCCAATGTCCTTCGCCGCAAATCGGCCCCCCGACCACAGCCCGATGCTCACCGCCGGATTGAAATGGCCGCCGGAGATGTGGCCCACCGCGTAGACCATGGTGAGCACCGTCAGACCGAAGGCCAGCGACACCCCGGCGAAACCGATCCCCAACTCGGGGAAGGCCGCCGCCAGCACCGCGCTGCCGCAGCCACCGAAGACCAGCCACGCCGTCCCCAAGAACTCGGCGCCAAGCTTCTTACTCATAGTCCCTCCGTTGTCATCCAGATTTCCACACAGGGTACATCATTCCCTCGGCTACGCCTGGCGTTCGAACGTCAGGACCTCGTCGTCGCCGGACCACAGCCGAAGGGTGTCGCCATCGACGTCGTAGCCCGTCACGGCATCCAGCCGCTCGAGAAAGATCTTCTCGAAGGCCATCGCCCGCGGTGGTCCGGCCATTCGCGTGCCCGCGGTCGGCCCGAGGCTCATCGTCCCCTCCACCGCGTCCTCGGACCCGAGCCTCGTCACAAACCGGTTGACCCCGCTGAAGCCCCCGATCGAACCATCCCGACGAAGGTCCAGGGTGGGAGTCACATCGCCCATATCACCCGGATTGCCGTCCACGGCGATGAGCGCCCACGATCCCACCAGCTCGGCAGGGGTGTTGCTTTCTTCGTTTGATGGCGCCAAGAACTCCTCCTTGCTGGCGTCAAGTAACGCACCGGGGTCTGAATGGCGACGCCCACGGTGCACGGTCCGCGTTTCGCCTGGTTTCTCACTGGAGTCGGCGCGAAGCATACACCACTGGCGGCGCACACGGACCGGCGACCCGTCGCGGTGCGCGATCAGAGCTGTGCGTCGAGCCGCAGGGCCCGGGTGACCCACGCCTGGAGCTTGAGCCACGTCGAGGCATTGGGTTCGTCGTCGAAGACATCACGGCCGTCGTTCCATCGGAGGTTGCCGGCGTCGAGCGTCACCCGCCACGCGTGCTCGCCCCGACACTGGGTGTCGAAGATCGACTCGAGTCGCGTGGCCAGCTCGGAGCTCTCGGCGAAGATGCCCTGCTCGCAGTTGAGCCACGCCGACCGGGGATCGATGTTGTAGCTGCCGACGAAGAGCGTCGTACCGTCCACGGTCAACGCTTTGGTGTGCAGGCTGGCACCGGATCCTCCGAGAAGGCTCGGCTGGGTGCCGCTGCCCGGAAGCGGCTTGAGCTCCCAAATCTCGACGCCGCCCGCCAGCAGCTGGTGGCGCCAACGGGAGTAACCGCCGTGAACCGCGGCCACGTCGTTGGCCACCAGCGAGTTGGTCAGAACACGAACCCTCTTGCCCGCCTGAACCGCCTCCACCAGAATCCTGGTTCCGTCCTCGCCGGGCACGAAGTAGGGCGAGATCAGGGTCACGCTTTCCTTGGCATTCTCGGCGGTGGGCACCAGCAGCGTCAGGACATTTGATCGTTCGGACGAGCCCTTGTCCAAGGAGATCTTGTGCGGATCGTCCGACACGAAGGCCGAGGTCTCCGACCACTTCATGGGCCAGTCTCCCGCCAACAGCCGCTGTACCGCGTCGTCGCCACGGAATTCCTCCGCGTATCGGCTCGTCTCGGCTTCTCCGGAGCTTTCGGAAAGCACCCCTCGGACCCGCTCGAGGATCTCATCCGTGACTCCTCCGGGATCGAGCGTGTGCATCGGAATGGTCGTTTCGGCGTTCCAATACGTGTCGAAGGAGGCGGAGGCGTCGCGAACGATGGGGCCGACCAGCGCGAAGTCGAGGTCGACGAAGTTGACCTCATCGCTTGCGCCGAAGTACTCGTCGCCCAGGTTTCGGCCACCGACCACCGCGATGCGGTTGTCGGCGATCCAGGTCTTGTTGTGCATGCGGTGGTTGATGCGGTTGAAGCTCCAGATGAGCTCGGCCACCTGGCTCAGTACGCCGGTGCGGGACTTGAACGGGTTGAACATCCGCACCGCAATGTTCGGATGTGCGTCGAGTCCGGCGAAGCCGGCGTTTTTGGCGCGGGCATCCATGTCGTCGATAAGCAGGCGGACCCGGACGCCACGGTCGGCCGCCTCGAGTGCGCGGAGGGCCAGGTACATCCCGGTCACGTCGGCGTGCCAGATATAGGTCTGCACGTCGAGGCTGCGGCCGGCGAGCAGCGCGGTCCGCGCACGGATAGCGAAGGCTTCGGGACCGTGGCCCACCAGCCGAAAACCCGACTGGCCGGGACGGGCCGCCTCGGGGCCGGCGATCAGACGATCGAGTTCCGTCTCCTCACCCGGCGGCAGGGCCACCGCCTTGGGGAACTCGGACCTTGAACCTGGTCTCACCCATCCCTCCTGAAGATCGTCTGGCCCTCCTTGATCGTCTGCACCACCTCGATCTGGTCGAGGTTCTCGGGGTTCACGGCTGTCGGATCGGCCGACAGGATGACCAGATCGGCGAGCTTGCCGACCTCGATCGAGCCCTTGGTCGCCTCCTCGTGGTGCTGCCACGCGGGCCAGATGGTCATGGCCTTGAGGGCCGTGATGACGTCGACCCGCTGCGCCGGCCCGATGATGTCGCCGGAGCGCGAGCGCCGGGTCACGGTGGCGTCGAGGATGCGCATGGAGTCCGGGAAGGCCACCGGCGCGTCGTGGTGCGACGAGAACCTGATCCCGCGCTGGACGCACCAGCCGGTCGGCGAGATGTCGTCGACGAGCTCGGGCCCGACGGTGTGCTCGCGGTGCCAGTCGCCCCAGTAGAAGGTGTGCATGGGGAACAGCGACGGCATGATGCCGAGTCGCTTGACGGCATCGAGCTGGTCGGAGCGCAGAAACTGACCGTGGATCAGCACCGGGCGGGTCTCGGTCGGCCCGTGCTCGGCCAGCGCGGCCTCGTTGGCGGCGATCAGGAGATCGGCGGCCGCCTCGCCGTTGGAGTGGGTGAACAGCTGGATGTCGTTGGCGTAGGCCCACTTCACCGCGTCGACCACCTGGTCGCGGGTGGCGGCGGGGTAGCCCACGTATCCCGGTGGGTAGTCGCCCACCGGGTCGACGTAGGGCCGGTCGCGCCAGGCGGTGAAGCCCTGGGGTGAGCCGTCGATGGTCAGCTTGGCGCCGCCGACGCGGAATCTATTGCGGTAGGAGTCGCTCTGGTGCTCCGCGATGAAGTCGCGGTCGGCCAGCACGTCGACGTAGGTCACGATGTCGATCTGGAAGCCGTCCTCGTCGGCGATCTTCTGCAGCATCGCCACGGTCGAGGGCAGCGACCTCCCCTCCTCGGCCGTGGTGTAGCCGAATCGTGCCCAGAGCTCGGATCCGGCCTTCGCGAAGGCCCGAGCCCCGGCCTCCCCGATGTCACCCATGAGCCTGACGATGGCGGCGAAGAACGCCGTCTCCTCGAGCACGCCGTCGGGCTCGCGGCTTCCCGCCCGGCGCCGGATCACACCGCCCTCGGGATCCTTGGTCTCGGCGTTGTAGCCCACCACCTCGAGCGCGGCCGAGTTGAGCGCCGCCAGGTGGCCCGACTGGTGGACGATGACGATCGGCACGTCGCGGGACACCGCGTCGAGGTCGTCGCGGGTCGGGTGGCGCAGCTCGGCGAGCTGGGCGTTATCGTAGCCGAAGCCGATGATGAGATCGAAGCGCTCGACCGCCTCGGCGTTGGCTTCCGCCCAGTCGCGCAGCGTCTGCTGCAGCGAGGCGATATCGGTGACCTCGCCGTCGGGCGGCGCCAGCATGTTGGCCGACAGCGCCTGCAGCCCGCCCATGAAGACGTGGCCGTGGGCGTCGAAGAAGCCCGGAAGCATGGTGCGGCCTTCCAGGTCGATGAGTTCGGTCTCCGGACCCTTGTACGCCATCACGGCGGCGGCGTCGCCGACGGCGACGATGCGTCCGTCCTTCTCGGCCACCGCCTCGGCGCGCAAGGCCGCGTCGTGCATGGTCAGAATCGTTCCTCTGTGCCAGATTCGGTCAGCGGGCTCCTGCGCCGACGCGGTCGACAGCAGCACCAGCCCCACGGTGACCGCTGTCAGCAGTCCGCTCACCCTGATCATCGTCGTCGAACGTCCCATCATTTCACTCCCTTCGAACTCCCGGGCACGAATCTTCACAGATCGCGCGCCCAGACCACGCCAACCGGCCGAAACCACGCACCCGCGAGGCTCCCGTAACTCCTCTCGTGTTCTCTGCTACAGTCAAAATCGCATTCTACTCCAGTCGCATTCCCAGCGCGCTCTGTGAAAAAGGAGGAGACACATGGTCATCCACGTGACGACTGTCTTTTTTGAGGCCGTACGAGACTTCTACCGCGCCTGGCCCCGGCTGCTGACCACCGACGTGATCTACAAGCTGATCGCGTTCGTGGTTCTGACACCGCTGGTAAGCGCTGCCCTCAGGTTCTTCCTCTCCACCTCCGGTTCCGAGATCGTCGCTGACGGAGACATCGTCTTTTTCTTTCTCAGCCCGGTGGGTCTCACCACCCTGGTCCTGGTTGGTGCGGTGATTCTCGCCATCGTCGCCCTCGAACAAGCCTGTCTGATGGCCATCGGCTTTGGCGAGTCCCGAGAGCAGCGCGTGCTCGTGAGCGACGCCCTGTGGTACGGCGTGCGCCATGGGTGGTCGATCATCATGCTCGCCCTGCGCATCTTCCTGAAGGCGCTCGTGATCGCGCTGCCGTTTCTGGCCGCGGGCGGTCTGGCCTACCTGGTGCTGTTGCGCAAGCATGACATCAACTATTACCTGGCGGAACAGCCGCCCGTCTTCTTGGTCACCGCAGGGATCATCATTGCCCTACTGGCGGTGATGGCGGTACTGATCGTCAAACGCCTCATCAGCTGGGCCTTCGCCCTGCCGCTGGTGCTCTTCGAAGACATGTCACCGGCCGCTGCCATGACCACCAGCGAGGATCGGGTGCGCGGCCATCGTTGGGCCATTGCCCTCGTTCTCGTCGCGTGGGGCGTGGTGGCGTCGCTTCTGTCGGCGGTGCCGCTGTTCGTCGCCGACCGGCTCGGCCACTGGTTTGTTCCCAAGTTCTCCGAATCGATCAACGGAACGATCTTCGCGATGGGCGTGGTCATCCTCCTCTGGACGGTGATCACCATCGTGGTCGCCATGGTGAACGCCGCCATGTTCGCGCTGCTCATCGTCCGGTTCTACACTCGATTCAGCGCGTCCGCCGACGCGGCACTGATGGGATTCGACCCGTCGAGCCGGCCGTCCGAAGATCGTGGGCGGCGGATATCCACAGCCGCGGTTCTGGGCCTCATGGCGGTGGCCATGGTGCTCGCCGGATTCGTCGGTTGGGCGCTCATGGACCGGGTGCCACTGGAAGACGATGTGGTGGTCATTGCCCATCGCGGGGCAGCCGCCGTCGCACCGGAGAACACTCTGGCATCGGTGGCGATGGCGTTGGAGCAGGGCGCCGACATCGTGGAGATCGACGTTCAGGAAACCGCGGACGGTGAGGTCGTCGTCATCCACGACGCCGATCTGATGCGGGTGGGCGGCGATCCCATGAGGGTGTGGGAAGCCACCATCGACGAGATCCGTGCTGTGGACGTTGGCAGCTGGTTCGGACCGGCGTTCGCGGGACAGCGTGTCGCCACCCTCGAGGAGGTCCTGCTCGCATGCAGGGGCAGGGCCATGGTGGACATCGAGCTCAAGTTCTACGGCCACGACGAGCTGCTCGCGCACCGGGTCGCCAACATCGTGGACTCCACCGACATGAGAGACCAGGTGATGGCCATGTCCCTCAACTCGGAGCAAGCCAAACGGATGAAGAGCCTCCGTCCCGAATGGGACGTGGGGTTGCTCACCGCAAAGGCCATGGGGGACCTGACCACTACAGACTTCGACTTCCTGGCGGTCCACGTGGGCATCGCCAAACCGGCCTTCATCCGCCGCGCTCACAATGCCGGCAAGGAGGTCTTCGTCTGGACCGTCAATGATCGGCTCAACATGTCGCGCATGATGAGCCGGGGGGTGGACGGGGTCATCACCGATCATCCGGGGTTGGCGAAGGAGGTCCTCGCAGAGCGGGCCGGGATGAGCGCCGTCGAGCGGATGCTCGTGGCCGCCGCGTTCTGGATCGGACTCGAGCCCAAGGAACCTCCGGCGGAGGTCGACCTGGAAGGATAGTTCAACGGCTGTGGATCGCTCGATTCGCTTCGCAAATCGAGTTCGAAAGACATTTGTTGAAGCAATTCACGGAACCCGGCGCTGTGAAGCGCACGAAATGCAGCTCGGACGGCCACCCGTCGAACCAGAACGTGAAGACGGGCGGATCCAGCATCCGTTGAGTGGACGATGGCCCCGCGGTCACTGCTCGCGGTCGTCTGGACCCGTCGCCACCTCATCGAGTCGCTCCCTGACGAACTGGAGGTGGAGCCGGAGGCGATAGAGCATGTCGGCGTACGCCAGCGGCACCGAGACATTGCTCAGCTGTTCTTCGATATCGGCCAGGTGGCTCCGACAACGCTCGATCTCCGCCGGCGTCGGGTTTTCGTGGAGTCTGGCTTCGACACCGAGCAGCGCACGGTAATAGCGGATGATCTTCGATCGAACCCGCCACCGGTAGGTGGGCGGTACGATCTTGAACAGCGGATAGAGCAGGGTCACCATTGGGATCAGCAGCACCACCAGCCGATCGATGGCGATGGCCAGCCAGAAGGGTAGGTACCGCTGGAGAAAGGGAGGCCCCTTCTCCAGGTAGCGGCGGGCGTCCTTGTTCATCGGCAGGACGACGTTGTGCGCCGTCGGGAACTGGCCAGGGTACGCGAACAGATCACCCCCGCCGTGGATCTCCATCGCAGCCTCCAAGATCGGACCGATCAAAGCCGGGTGGAGGGTGTCACGAATCCCGATATTGGCCACAACCGCGACGAGCGGTACGTCCTTCGGGGGGATATCGCGCTCGAAGTCAACGACACCCCTCGGCAGGACGATGGTGGCGAGAAATCGAAACCGGCGTTGGTAGGCCTCGCCGCGGACAACCGGCATGATGGCCACGTCGTCGGCTTCGAGCAGTCGCGCCACGTACGGCGCGTCGAGGCTGGCCACGAAGCACGCGGCATCCACCTCGCCGCCGCGGAAAGCCGCTTCCGCAGCTTCTCCCCCAATCTCCACCGCCTCAAAATCACTCGAATCGACACCGTTGAGACCCGAGAGGTAGTTAAACGCGTTGTACGTTCCGCTGCCGTGCGCACCGATCGCCACTCGCTTGCCATGCAGTCCGAGGAGAGTCTCGGGAGCCGGGCCACTCCAGAAGACCCAGAACGGCTCAAAAAAGACGCCGCCGAGAGTCTCGACGTTTGGATATTCGCGTTCGGACCCCGCGCCGCCTTGAAGGAAGGCCACCTCGACGTCGGACTCCGGGTCGTCCAACAGGCGAAGGTTCTCGTAGGCGCCCGCCGTCTGCCGCAGCTCCAGCTCGATGCCGTAACGCGCCAGCACCTCTTTGTAGCGCAGACCGAATCGATGGTACGCGCCCTCATCGGTCCCCGTCGCCATCACGATACTCCGCGGCGGAGCGGGCTTGACGAACTGGAGGGCAATGACAAAGCCGGCGATGGCAAGCAACAGGGCCGGCCCGAAGATCGCCAGCACGTCGCGGAACGACCGCCGCGACAGCACCGTCTCCACGCTCTTCGACCGCCTGAACATGCCCATCGGAATCCCCAGTCGTCCAAGTATAGAAGACCGGCCACCGCCCCGTTTCCGATGCTGGATTCTTGATGCTCGATGCTTGACCCCCCCCCCACCCTACCCCCGATGTTCCCGGCGGGCGGGCTGTGGAACCGCTCCCTGCTCCCTATTGCCCGGCGGTAACGACAACGGCAACGGGCTCGGGCTCGGATGGGCGGGGGATCTTGCATCTTGCATCTTGGATCTGGACGGGCGGGGGCCCTACTTCGCGTACTTCACGGAGCACCCGTAGGGCTTGGTCTCAGCGGTGGTCACCGGCTTTCCGGCCAGCACCTCGTCGAGCGCCTTGGCGACATAGTTCGTCGGCTCAGCTTCGGTCCCCCTCGGGTCGTCATCGATGGCGCCAACGTAGACGATCATCCCGGCTTCATCCACGATGAACATGTGCGGCGTGGTTGCCGCGCCGTACAGGTGGCCCACCGATCCCGACGGGTCCATCAGGATGGTCTGGGTCAACCCGTTGGCCTTGGAGAATTTTTCGTTCGCCGCCTCGTCCATGTAGTGGGTCGAGTTGATGGTCAGCCAGGTCACGCCCTGCTGCTCGTATTTGGCCGCGAGTGTCTTCATCGTCCCCGCCGTGTAGTGTCGCTTGACGAATGGGCAGTCCGGGTTGACCCACTCGAGCACCCGGACACCCTCGATCTTCGACAGTGTGACGTCGTTCCCATCGAGATCGGACAATGTGAAGTCGGGCGCCCGATCGCCCACGCCGGCTCCGCCGGCAACTGCCATCGGCGCGGCCAGCACAATCGCCGCCACTGCAATTCTCGTCATGGTCTTCATTTGGTTCTCCTCTTGATTTTCACTGGTTCATGGCGCGCAGCGGGGCGTTCAACAGCCACCCCGTGCGCCCTCCACCGGCGTCTGTGGCTGTCACCACCGACGGCACGTGATTCACTGCTTCTCCACCGCCGATCAACGACGCGGAAAAATCGATCCTGGTCAGACGGCCCCGTGTCTGTGTCCTGGCATCGGTGATCTTCAGACCATTGTCCGCCCCCGGAAAGAACTGGACCTCGCCCGGCGGCTCGTTCCACTCCAGCCACAGCGAGACCCGACCCCGGCGGTCTCCGGGTCCGAGACCGCCGGTCACGCTGAGTTCGAACGGGCCGTTCGGACCCGGCAGCCGCGATCCGGAGTCATCGAACACATCGGGCGAGGGAGCCAGGGGCCACTCACTTTTCAGCTCGGCGCTGCCCAGCACGCAGACCTCCTTGCACGCCAGCCAGGACACCGAGGCGGTCAAGGTCCGCGGCTCGCCCGACCACGTCACGGGGGCCGTGACCTCGGCGGACAGGACCACCGACCCCTCGTACCCGTAGGCCACGAGATCTCCCGGCTGGGTGAAGGCGATGGGCGCGGGCCACCTCAGCTCACCGACCTCGAAACCGTCGGGCATGGCGAAATCGACGGCGGTGGCCAAACCGGCGTCTCCGGGATTCTTCCAGTAGATGTGCCAGCCCGTTTCCATCACGAAATGTACGCCGACCACGCCCGTCCGCGAGAGACCCGGGCCCACCTGGTCGGCCACGAGACGAGCTCGGACATGGCTCTCCTCCGCGGCGCGAACCCAGCCGGCCAGCAGCACCAGACCCACAGCAAGAGGAATGACGTAACGGGGCACGCCACGGGAAAGGTCCAGCCCGCCGGGCGTATTCCGCGCTCAGGAATGAAACGAGGGAGAGGACCCCGGTTCGGTCACGGACAGCACTTCGGATCGGGTCCAATCCACCACCACCAGCGTCCCGGTGGCAACAAACCGATCCAGACCCAGATCCTGGGTCAGGATACGGATCACCCCGCCGTGGACGAACAGCAGGTGACGGCCCGACGTGAGTTCATCGACAAACGAGTGAATCCGGCGGCGAAAGCCCCTGTGGCTGTCGCCATCGGGGATCTCGAAGTTGCGGAATTGGAGGAAGACCGCCGCCACCGTGGGATCCACGTCGTCGTAGCTTCGGCCCTCCCAGACGCCGAAGTCCACCTCGCGCAGCCGCGGGTCCACCCGCGGTTCGCCCCAGGCGAGCCGTGCTGTGGTCATGGCCCGGTCCAGGTCTGACGACCAGCCCGCATCGAATGCGTGACCCTCGAGGGTCGGGCGCAGGGCCGTCGCTTCGTTTCGGCCCACCTCGGTCAACGGTGGATTGGAGCCACCGGCGATACGACGGGCTGCGCTGGCCGTTGTTTCTCCGTGTCGAACCAACCAGAGTTCGAGACGATCCTTGTCCTGCATGGCGCCGCGAAGTGTAGCGGATCGTCGATACTTGAGCGCCACGGATCCCGTCGTTCGCCACCGAGGCTGCTACCCTTCCGGCATCCACAACGGAGGATGCGTCATGCCTGAAGTCGGAGTGTTGTACAAGCAGTGGAAACCCGACGGCTACTACGACGCCATCGTCATCGGCTCAGGTATGGGTGGGCTGGCCACCGCGGCGTTGCTGGCGCAACACGCCGGAAAGAGGGTGCTCGTCCTCGAGCGCCACACAACGGCCGGTGGATTCACCCACGTCTTCAGGCGCAAGGGTTACGAGTGGGATGTGGGGGTGCACTACATCGGCAGCGTCCATCGTGACGAGTCCTTCCTCCGCACCCTCTTCGACCGGATCTCCGGCGGAGGACTCGAATGGGAGGACATGGGGGACGTGGTGGACACCGTCATCGTGGGCGATCGGCGGGTCGAGTACCTCGCCGGGCGGGAAGCCTGGCGGCAGCGGATGCACGCGGAGTTTCCCGATCAAGCCGATGCCATCGATCACTATATGGAGATGGTCGACGAAGTGACCCAGCGGACGAGGACCTTCTTTGCCAGCAAAGCCCTTCCTCCAGCGATCGGTCCAGTCGCCGGACCTTTGATGCGCCGTGGTTTTCTGCGTTTGAGCGACCGGACGCTCGGCGACGTTCTCGACGGGTTGACCTCGAACCAGATGCTGAAGGCGGTCCTGGCGGCCCAGTTCGGCGATCATGGCATGCCGCCCAGCCGGGCGAGCTTCGCCATCCACGCCATGATCTTCCGTCACTACCTCGGAGGCGGCGCCTACCCGGTGGGCGGATCGAGCCGGATTGCGGCCACCGTCGCCCCCCAGATCGAATCCGCCGGAGGTCAGATCGTCCTCGGCGCAGAGGTCGCCACGATCCTCATCGGCGATGGGCGGAAAGCGGAGGGTGTCGAACTCGTCGACGGACGGACCCTGAGCGCACCAATCGTCATCAGTGATGCCGGCGTGCCCAACACGGCGCGTAAGCTCCTGCCCGAGGGAGCCCCTGGACGAGATCGGTTGATCGCGACCGTCAACCGGATCGGCCGGTCGGCTTGCCATCTGTGTCTCTATGTCGGGATCCGACAGACGGCGGAGCAGCTCGGTCTCGGGCGGTCGAATCTGTGGGTCTATCCCGACGCGGACCAGGACGCGGCGATCGATGCGTACATGGACGATCCGTCAGCCCCCATCCCGCTTGCCTACATTTCCTTCCCGTCGGCCAAGGACCCGGATTTCGAGCGTCGGTTTCCCGGCCGCGCCACTGTGGAGGTCGTCAGCCTGGCAAATTACGATTGGTTCAAGCCGTGGGAAGACAAGCCGTGGCTGAAACGAGGCGAGGACTATGACCGGCTCAAGGAACGACTCTCCGACCGGTTGCTGGACATCCTGATCCGGGAGGTGCCCCAGCTCGACGGCGTCATCGACTACCACGAGCTGTCGACACCCATCTCCACCCGGCACTTCGCCGACTACGACCAGGGCGAGATCTACGGTCTCGAACATTCTCCGGCGAGGTTCCGCGAAACCGCCCTGCAACCACGGACCCCGCTCAAGGGCTTCTACCTCACCGGCCAGGACGTCTGTACGGCGGGTGTCGCCGGAGCGTTGTTCGGCGCGGTGGTCGCCACCTCGGCGGTCCTCGGGCGGGATATCGTCAAGGACATCATGACGTCCTCCCACCCAACCAGGCAGTAGGGAGCAGCCGGGAGGTCCCGCCCAACGAACGGGTCACCGGATGAGCCACAATGGAAAGATGACGGACACCGAACGCATCGCCATCGCCGTGGGCCTCGTTCTCGTGGACCTGCTGTTCTTCGCCCTGCCACTGACCGGCCTGGCGGCAGCCTACGTCATCCTCGCCCGTCCTGCGGGGTTCAAAGAGTGGGTGGACCGGCTCTACGGTTCCTGACGTCGACGCGCTGCTCCCTGCTCCCTGCTCCCTGCTCCCTGCTCCCTGCTCCCTGCTCCCTGCTCCCTCCAAGAGCGTACAATCCACCCCACGCGCCCACCTGACGGGTGCACCCGGAGGTTTCAATGCACGTGATCGCCGATATTTCCATCGTCCCGCTCGGTGTCGGACTGTCCCTCTCACGATTCGTCGCCGCCTGCGAGAAGGTCCTCGCCGAGGCCGGTCTCGAACCCGAGCTCCACGCCTACGGAACCAACGTGGAGGGTGAGTGGAACGAGGTCTTCGCGGCCCTCGAGCGCTGCCACGCGGTGTTGCACGAGATGGGGGCACCCCGGGTGTCCACGAACCTCCGCTGCGGCACCCGCACCGACAAGGCCCAGACTCGTGACGACAAGGTCCAAAGCGTCAAACAGAAGCTCGACGCCAACGCAGACTTCTAAGTCGTCATCGATCCAACCGTTTGGCGATCGAAGAACGAAGAACAAAGAGCGAAGAGATGAGTCGGTCGGCTCGGTAGCAATCCGCCGCTCGGATTCTCTCTTCGATTTTCGTTCTTTGTTCTTTGTCCCGGTTTCCGCAGGGCGTCCACTCGGCCGAGAGTCAGCGATCTACTCTCCGGCCTGAAGGACCGAGGTCACCGCATCGAGGCCGGCTTCGAACGCGCTGCGGACCCTGGGATCGCGCAAGCCGCCATACTGCTGGTCCTCGGATCGCGGCAGGCTCACGTTGTCGGTGCAAAAGAGCAGGGCGCCCACCGTGAGGCCGAGCCGGGCGCCCACCACCGCAGCGGCGGCGCACTCGGACTCCACAGCGAGCACCAGACCGGCGCAATCCTCATAGATCTCCGCCCCTTGCCTGTAGCCGGCATCCGTCGTGTACGTCAATCCCAGGTGAGCTGCGGCCGGCGCGGACCGTGCCGCGTGCCACAGCCTCGCGGTCAACAGTGGGTCAAAGGCTGCCGGAAAGCCCGGTGGGGCGTAGTAATCCGACGTCCCCTCGCCCCGGACCGCTCCGGATGCAACGATGAGATGACCCACCTCGAGCCTGGGATCCACCCCCCCGCAGGCACCGAATACCACGACCCGGTCAGCCCCGTTGGCCGCCGCCATCTCCAGGGCGTTCGCCGCCGCCGGCCCACCCATCCCGGAATACACCAGGGTGATCTCTCCCGATCTCAGCTGATACACGATCCGGTCGGTGGTTTCGTCCAGCTCCACCTCCACGCCGCAGAGCCGGTCCGCGATCGCCGGCAGGAATGAACGCCGCCCGAACGGCAACAACATCACCGACGACGCGCAATCGAAGTCGGGGTTGTTGGCATGCATGAAATTGCGCTGGTTCATCGTCAATCAGGATATCAGGAGAGAGTTTTCAATTTTGAATTCTCGATTTTGAGGGCCACC
>Ga0272441_10004748_pt1 | contig 24235 bp, 25 predicted proteins | sample SSMProp6N_FD_193582 | JGI IMG/M metagenome (GOLD analysis project Ga0272441, IMG submission 193582) | Marine sediment archaeal communities from Little Sippewissett salt marsh, Falmouth, MA, United States - SSM-Prop-6N | ecosystem: Environmental > Aquatic > Marine > Wetlands > Sediment ...
TTAATCCAAGCAATTGTGCAACAACCTTATGCGATAGTTCATGTAATACAATTGCTGGTGCAATCACAAGAATACTAAACCAATAATCATTGTCAAAATATCCTAGTATTTTGTTGAAGAATGAGTTTGATTTGTAATGATACTGTCCTCCTTTCAATTCAAGATTAAACGGAGATGATTGTTTTTTCTTTAGAAGCATATGCATAGGAATTAAATCCTTAAATATCACTCCTAGAATTAATGACATCAATACCAGATCTATAATTTCTTGAATAGAAAAACTAATCATTTTATCTCTTTCTTATCTTAAGATCCTCAACTTCAAGATGGACTATTGTTGATGCACTGCCTTTTTTCTCGCCTTCAAATATAATAAATTTAGCTGCTTTTTTTATATCTTCATTTAGATCATCTAGGTTATGCATGTAAGTTTCACCAGAAACATTTGCACTTGTTGTGACAATAGGAATGCCTAAATCTTCAACAAGATCAGATATCCAATGTTCAGGAATCCTTACACCTATAGTATTGTTGAAGGTAACTCCTTTTGCAACAGCATGCTTATTTTTCAGTTTCAAAATTAAAGTATATTGACCAGGTAATTTGTCAATCCAATCCTGTGCTTTTCCTGTAACTTCACAATTATCAAAAATCCAGTTTTTTGAAGGAGCTATAATTGACAATGGTTTGTCTTGGGGCATCTGCTTTACTTCTCTAAGTTTGTTCACTGCTTTTTCATCAGTTGCATCACAGCCAATACCATAGATTGTGTCTGTAGGATATAGAAAAATATCACTATTCTGTAGAGTTTGCGTTAATAATTCTTCACTTAGTTCTTCTTTTGTTAAAACTAACATCTTAGTTGGATTAAAGAATTCTTTGTTTATAAAAGTTTGGCTTATATTGTATATACTAATTTATGTTTCTGTTTATAATAAATTATATATATAAATATTAATGCTAGTAAAAGTGCGAATTGACATAGTACGCTAGGAAATAATCTAAAATATTCTGGCAATATTATTATGAACAAAACAGTTGGTAAAGTAAATATTAATATACTCAATATTCCAAGCTCATAAAATCGTCTAAATACTTTATCTTTTGTTTGCTTGATTGCTCTGTAAAATATGTAGATAGATGCTAATAAGTATACAAAATAATACGAACCATAAATTTTTGCCATTATACCAAGCTTAGGATATAAAATAAACATATTCAAACAAACTGTAGGATTGTTATATATAGATGTGAATGCAAAATATATAGAGAACAGTATGGGGAAACTGTATAGTACTATCAATTTATTTAGTGATAGTTTCTTTTTTATCATAGTAAAGGCATAGACAACACCATATGCAGGTAATAGTGCTGTGATTATGAATGCTAGTCTTGTGAATAAAGTATTATTTGTTATGCAAATCATGAATTCGCATAGTTGATACAATGCTAAGAATGCAGTAACTCTGCCTATAATTTTGTTTAGTTTATCTTGAGGAGCAATAGCTACAAAATATATTGCTAATGCAAATTCAACAATAAATGTTGTTAATGATATTTGTGGTGAAAAGCACATTTTAATCTATGGAATGAGTTTTATTATTATAAAGGTATTGAATATAATTTAATAGAATAAAATATCTTCATTGAAATTCAGAATTATTTTGATTAACGTTGTATTTATACTTCAAAACTTCACTAAAAACAACTAGCTTAGCTTGTTTTTTTTTAGACAAGATAATGTTTTCTATGATAGGATATGAATCATCATACGAAATAGTATTTGGCAATCTCTCAAAGATATAATAATCAGTATCATTATCCGATATAAAAGATAAAATACTAGAAAACTCATTATTTTCCAAATCTTGAGTAGAACGTATCAAAAAATTCACATAATCACTTGACTCATTAGCTAAACTCAAATTGATGGCATATATTCCACCAGTATATTTTTTATTTATATCTTCACTAAGATTATATATATATTCTTCGAATAATATATCTTTAGACTCAGCTGAATTGATATTAGCTAGCACCTGGGATGTTATGCTACTATCTGCGTGTTTAAACATTTTAAATACTAGAATATTACTAGCATAACTAAAATCATCTAAATGTTCATTATAATAGGATTTAATTTCAGAATCATTAATTTCAAAATCATATAGCGTATTTTCTAAATACGTATTTATCTTTACTTGAGCTATGAAGAAATCAGTTATTTCAGATTGACTAAAACCTAAAGTTTTGTAATTATTTTTATATGTTTCTGAATCAACTCTAGCATTATTCAAATAATCTAATTTCATTTCTTCGGCTTGCATAATTATACTTTGATTATCAAAACTATAATTTTCACATTCAAATAATACCATCTTATCAAATTCAATTTTTTCATCTATCTGTTCTTGTGTCAAATCAATAGGATAAATATTCATAGCATAACTTGCTTGAAATAATTGTCTTGCACTATCTGCATCTAGATTTTGATAAGCTATAATATTTTGATTTGATTGAAAACAATATGCTATAAATGCAGTTAATACGAGCACACTTATAATCACAAGAATCTTATTTTGTTTCATTTTTTCTCACTCAAATATATTTTAACCAATCAAACCCTGATTATTTGTCTTGTATATTCTAGGATAAACACGATAATTACTATTATTATAAAAAACTACACCTGCAAAATAACCGCCATCTGAAGTTTGTTCAATACAATCAGAAGCCCATACTAAATCATAACCCACAACAGGATAAGAAGCATAACGCATTCTTGAAAATTGACTTGTACTAGTATAACATTCTCCATCACCACTATAATCACAAGTATTTCCACTAGAATCAATTTTAAGTAACCAAGAACCGGCATAACTTCCCTGGTTTGACTGCATTGAATTTGAAGTGATATAGCCATTATCTGAAGTTCTATAAATTGATCCTGCTAGTGTATTAGGTCCACCATATGTTATTGCTGAAGGATATTCTTTAATCCAAGTATAACCTGAACTACATTGGCCCTGGCCACTAACATAGTCACAGAAAATGCCACCTTCACCAACCTTGCCTATACGTAAAGTATAATCACCTTTAACATTGTCAATCCCAGTTATAGAATATAATCTTACTTGATCTTCATAAGCAACTATAACTGACTCGTCAACATCATACCTGTAAGGAATATCAACAGAATAAATATGAGTTGGTGTTGACGTAGTTAAATATTCAAAATCTGCTTGTTCCAAATCTTCAGTTAACAAATACAATGCTGCTCTATCATATGTACCAACAACAATAAGTTGACCAATTCCAGGGTCATAATCTTGCGTATCCAAAGACGCACATCTAACATCTGAAGCAGAACAAGTAAAAGAATCTGCTTCATACCACAATGCAGTATAACCCGAACCATCAGTAACGTATTTCTTCACATAAGAATCACCTACAGATGAGCCATAGACTGCAGCTACAAAAGCATTATGCTTTACAGAATTACTTGCATGAACATCACCAAAAAATCGCAAACCTAAATAAGCATTTACATGATATCCTGACGAAAGAAGATTGCTCTGAACAACTGCCCAAGTGTCAGTTCTATATACTCTAAGAATTTCGCCTGAAGTTACAAATAATTGTGTCCCATCAGGACTCCACCTACATTGAGCATAAGAAGACGTACCCATATTAATATCTTGAAGTTCTGTTTGGTACGAGGGATAAACATAACTTGAAGTGTCAAAAATCTTAAAATGACCATTATAATAACCTACTGCAACTTTTGAACCATCCGGCGAATAAGCAGGATAGGCATCATAATAACCAGTTTCATAGTTAGCCTCACCTATCTTGGACCATGATGATGTATCAGTAAAATCGACGTCAGCATTACCACCACCACCACCTACTGCAATTACAGAATTATTGGACGTTTGTTTATTGTTCCTAGGATCCCAATCAACACCACGACTTCTAGAATTAGGTACACTCGCTGATTGATAATAACCACCATTACTATAGTTATAAATATATACATAAGATAGAGAATCTTTAGTTGAAGAGACTGCAATTTTAGAGTTGTCTGTATAACCATACCATGCGGCTCTTACATCAACTCCTGTACCAAAAGGTTCATCTATCAACAAACTACTATAACTCAAACCAAAATCAGAGGGTTGATAATCAAATCCGTCTGTCACAAAAACATAACCATAATCTCCTAGAACGATATCACGATAATATATCATCTCACCACCCGCAGGCGTTAATGAACCACCGTAATAAGAATCAGCACCATTAAAACCAAAGAGTTCAGTCCATTCATCATCGCCATTATGACAAACACCATCCAAGCTATAATCACAAGTTGAACCATCAGTATCAGTTTTTATGAACCACAGGTCTCTATCAAGACTATCAAAACTAGTTGTAGTTGCCATAATAGCATAACCTTCATAAAAACTATATTCTGATGTGTGATCTATAATCACTGAACAAACATGTTCATCGCCAGGACCGCCAAAAACACGTGCAAACCTACCAGTTCCAGAATCATAACAATCACCATCACCACTATAATCACAAGTTAATCCAGTATTGCTTGTTCTAACTAACCAAATATCTTTTCCTCCTGAACCATAAGAACTAGTTTCACCTACAAAAACATACTCGTAACCATCAGCAGGGTCGATCAACCGTGCTGCGCTTTCATCACCATTTCCATAAACTCTCGAAAATCTATTATAGACCCCCGGATAACCTGAAGTATCATAACAATCACCATCACCACTATAATCACAAACACCACCAATACCATCTAGTTTAAGCAACCAAGCATAACCATTTAACGAGCCAGCAGCAATATAACCATTATCATTATCTGAATTCTTTATCGAGTTAATATAAGCTTGACCTGATGCATGTTCATAAGTTCTAACCCATTGATTTGATTGAAATCCACAATATGTAGTACCACTATAATCACAAGTATTTCCACTAGCATCTGTTTTGATAATTGTTGAACCATGACGATAAGGAGTAGGAAGACTTGTACTTAAAAATCTAAAAGATAAAATATAACCTCCATCATCTGTGGCTGTTGCTGAAGTAAGTACCTGCTGCTGACCATTGAAAATAGAAGGATCAGAATAAAAAACCTTATCCAATCCACAAGTACCAATCACAACATTAGAAGCATAAGTATCAAAAGCATTCCATTCTCCTGTTGTTTTAGTTGGAACAAAGATTGCATAAGCATTATTGTTTGTTACCTTATGACAGTCTTGAGAAGAGGTTACATATACTTGTTTTGTTTCTGCAGCATTAACCTTAAATCCAGTATCCCAACTATCGATAGCATAAGCTATACTAAATACACTTAATAATACAATTAAAAAAAATAGAATATTTATTCTTCGCATTTTTGCTTCAATTCTTCAATATCTTTTCTTAGTTCTTGATTCTGTTGTTCTAGTTCTTTAACAGATTCTATTAAAGGACCAATTAGACCTGCATAGTTGATTGATTTGTAACCATCATCTTTTGTTGAGACTAATTCAGGATAAACTTTTTCTAGTTCCTGAGCTATTAAACCATCAGTAGCTTCACCTGTATCTTTCCAGTTGAAGCTTACACCTCTTAATTTCTTTATATTTTCTAAGGAATTATCCAAAGTTTGAATATTTTCTTTTAATCGTTCATCTGATGAATAATAATATGCTGTTGCATACATTGTATTAACATTAGATGATGACGCAGGATCTAAATAATATGCAGCATTATTCCAATCATAAAGTCTAGAGCCATACATATATCCATCAACTTCAAGAGCATCTTCAACGTATAAATCACCTGCTGCTGTTGCATAATTTTGTGAACCACAAGCACCACTACAAACTCTTAATTCATAACTATCCATATAAAAACCAGATGTAAGTTCCATTGAAGCATCATCAGTTAAATCAGTCCATGCAACATCTGCAGGTTCAGGATCATCATCATCCGTACCCCATACACCTGCGCCACTACCATCTGATTTCCAGACTTGTCCTGATGAACCTGCTGAACTAATAAAATAAGGACTGTATGCACTTATATCAGTACCATCAACAGTACCAGATAGAACTAAATTGCCATTAATATATTGATTGCCATTAACATAAAGTTTATATGCGCCAGGTGTAGTTGTACCAATACCTACACCAGCAGCACTACCATCTACATATAAAATTTCAGTTCCTGCACCTTTACCATTCATAACAGCAAAGTCCCTATAATAAGTTGCACCATTTTGATAACCATAATAATTCATATATAATGCACCATTATCTGTCGCTGAATCATATCTGCCGATTGCACCACCCATTATTGAAGTAGTATAACCTTCATTTGACGAAAATTTAGCAGTTGGTGCGGATACACCTGTACCAAAAGCAGCACCCGAAACTTCAAATTTGCTAGTAGGATTTGTAACGCCAATACCAACATCACCATCTGTATCTTGAATTATTCCCAGACTTGTTGCACCTGCGCCAGTAGATATTCTTAAAGTTTTATCAGAATCATATAACATAACTTGACCATAGATAGTATTAGCTGCATCTCTTAAAACAAATGCTGGCGATGTTCCTGAAACTGAAACACCAAGACCTGAACCACCAAGTACATGTAATTTGTCTGCTGGTGAATTTGTACCAATACCTACTTTACCATTACCTAAACTAGTATCAAAATAAAAATCACCATAATTTGATCTAAATCTTAAATCTCCATCAGTACCTTCAAAATCTCCAACTGACCACGTATTATGTGCAGCATTATCATAACCATAAATACCATTAATAGCTACAGTTGTTGCTGAATCATCATCTGTTAATCTCAAGAATGGTGCACTTGAAGCTAGTTCTAATATTGTATTTGGACTATCAGTACCAATACCAACTCTAGCAGAAGAATCAATAGTTATTGCAGAATTTAATCCAGCTGTTGCAAAGAACATAGAATCATCGGCATGATCATATCCAATATAACCACGATAATTATCAGCACCAGTAGTTCCATTTGCAAAATATATTCTACCACCTTGATCATCGTCAGTTGCAATTGTCAATCCAGCAATACCGCCAGTTTCATAAATTACTAAATTATTTGCATTTGTCGAATAACTTGAAGGATTTGTAGTACCAATACCAACATTACCATTAGGAAAATAATAGTTACCAGTTTGAAAAGCACCTGGTTCTATCTGAGAAGCAGGATGCGAAACAACAGCAAATGCTGAAGAAAATAATAGTGAAAATAACATTAAAGATATGAATGAATATTGATATAGCTTCATAATTGATCACCTTCTTTTTATAATAATAAATAAAAGAAATGAATTTTGCTTTATAAATATTACTAAAAATAAAGAAATTAAATCATAATTATCATAAGTTAAAATAGAAAAAATTAAACAAAAAAGAAAAAAATTAGTAAAATTTAAGCTCAGTCCGTTGTTTCAAGCCTTCCATATAAAGATTCCATACCATTGATCTTTGCTCTTCATACATCTGAGATTGAATATCATCAAAAACATCAATCAAAGGCAATGTATTAGGCAATTTCTCAAAAATATAGTATGATGAAATCTCAACAGTTTGATTATTTTCATCAATTGCCTCTTGCTCAAAACTTTTAACATTACTTATTCCATATTCATCAAGATCTTCAACAGCATTCTCCATGAAGATAAGAATATCCGCTTCATCTTCTGCTTCAGCATCAATCACATACAAACCATTTGTATAGTCTTTATTTACATCTAAGCTATATGCATTTATCAAGTAACTGAACCAATAGTTTTTTGCATCAAATATATCTTGTTGTGTTGCATCTGTAAGATCAAAGTTATCAGCATAGTTTAATGCAAGTTCATGAAGATCATCTGCAATTGACTCATTATCAACAAGAATCATCTTGAAAATAAGGAAATTATCATCATAAGTATATGCATCAAGATTAGATTCATAGTTTGCAATGACATCATCTGTACTTACCTCAACTTGCAAAACCTCATTTTCAACATAATACGAAATTAAAGCTTCTTCATAGAAAAAATTATCAATATCTTTTTCTGTAAATCCTAATGCTTCATAATTAGCTTTGTATGTAGCATTATCTATCAGATTCTGTTGCAAATAAGTATCTTTTTTATAGTCTGCATATTCCTGAACAAAGGACTCATTATAATCACTAACTAAAGCTTCTACATAAATCATATCATTATATACTGAACTGTTCAAGATATCGGCTCTTGTTATATTAACATCTAATATATCAGTTGCATAAGCTGCAGAAAATAGTTTAAAATCACGATCAAGGTCTACAGAAGTGTATTTGACATCATTATATGTTGCTAGTACTTCAGCATTAATATCCTCACCACTGTTTATCTTAATCCAATCATATCTGTAATTACCATAAATTAATAAAGCGATAACTATTAACCATAAGAAAACCTTTACCCCTTTTCTCAATTTTCTAGCCATTTAAAATACACCTCCAGTAAATATAATATTCCAACAAAACAACAAAAAGCTTTATTAATATTTCTGTATTATAAACTATAAAATGTACGATATCGTTCTAGGCAGAACTAGAGAAAAAACTGAACAATACAGCACACAATCAACAATTCTATTAGGCAGACAATATGTTCAAATGGGTAGAACAACTGCATTATCAAACAATATAAATCTAGATTTTGCGACATCACATGCTGTTTTTGTATGCGGTAAAAGAGGTTCAGGTAAATCATATACTTTGGGAGTCATTGCTGAAGGAATACTAGAAAAAGCAAGTTCAGTAAACAATAGTATATCTGCAATTATATTTGATACAATGGGTATATACTGGACTATGAAATATCCAAATCATAAAGACGAATCATTATTGAATAGTTGGAAATTAAAAGGCAAACCTATAGACATAACTATTTTTACGCCTTTTGGTAGCTTTGAAGATATGAAGAGCAAAGGAGTTCCTGTTGACAAATCATTTTCATTAAAAACATCTGATCTTAATACTGATGATTGGCTGCTTGCATTTGAATTAGATACAAATAGTAAAGAATCAATAATAATCACAAAAGCAATAAATGATCTTAAAAAAAGTCAAACCAATTTTGATATTGATGAGATAATCAAATACATAAATGAGATGCCTGAACTTGATCCATTGATAAAAAGATCATCTATAAATATGTTTGAAAATGCAAAATCATGGCAATTGTTCACAAAAGAAGGCTTTAACATTTCTGAACTTATTGAACCTGGCAGAGTCAGTGTTCTTGATATTAGTGCATTTTCAACTTATCCTAACTCATGGAAGATAAAAAATCTTGTTGTAGGCATAATTTCCAAAAGATTATTTAATGAACGTATGAAAGCAAGAAAAGCTGAAGAAATCCAACAGGTTGAAGAAGGAGTCCATTTCTTTTCAAAAAAGGTAGCATCAAAAATGCCTTTAGTGTGGCTAATATTAGACGAAGCTCATGAATTTCTTCCTAATGATTATAAGACAGGTAGTACTGATGCATTGATTACAATTTTAAGAGAAGGTAGACAACCAGGTATTTCTGTTGTTATGGCATCACAACAACCAGGCAAGATCCATACTGATGTTATGACACAATCAGATATTATTCTAAGTCACAGATTAACAAGTCAAATTGATATTGATGCTTTAAGTAAATTAATGCAATCTTATTTGAGAAAAGGTCTTAATCTCATGATAGATTCATTACCAAGATTAGCTGGTGCTGCACTAATAATAGATGATCAAAATGAACATATGTATCAAATACAAGTTAGACCGAGATTCAGTTGGCATGGTGGTAGTGCACCTGATCTTACACAATTTTTGAAAACAAAAGACGAACAATTATTCTAAGATGAAAGTCATAATAGATTCAGATATAGGTGATGACATTACTGATGCTTTTGCATTAGGTTTTGCATTGAAATCTAAACTAAATATTCAAGCAATCCTGTCAAATAACAATCACGAAATATCTAGAGCAAAAATTATCCATAAATTAGTAGGAAAGAATAAAATTCCTGTTTTTGCAGGCATACATAAAGGCAAAAGCAGGCTAACAAATCAAAAAGAATTCGTTAAAAATTATAATCATAAGATAAAAAACATAAAAGACAATCTTAGTTTCTTCAAAAAATTATTCCGACAAAAAATATACTATATATCACTAGGCACATTATCAAATGTAGATTTTTTTCTTAAGAACATACCTAACTTTGAAAAGAACGTAAAAATAATAATGACAGGTGGTTCAATAAAAAAAGATTATCATGGTAAAAATAGAAAGAGAACAGAGTGGAACATTTCCTGCGACATAAAATCAGCACAGAATGTTTTTAGATCCAACTTAAAGATAACAATGTTCACCTTAGATACAACATGGAATCTTACTCTAGATGATAAATACATAAACAGATTTAAAGAATCTCCAAACTCATTAAACCAAAACCTGTTCAACTTACATAAAATATGGAAAAAAACTCACCGGAGACAAGTAATACAATATGACTCTCCAGTAATTGCATATTTATTAGATAAAAAGATAGCAACACTTAAACAATTAAAATTGGCAATAAATGATAAAGGACATGTTGTAAAAGGAAATAAAAAGGTAGAAGTTGCCACCAACATAAATAAAACAAGATTCAAAAATATATTCCTTAAAACGATACTATGAAAAAGATAAACATAGCAAAGATACACAGTATACTAAAGAAAGAAGTTAAACAATATAAAGTTCCTGTTGTAGATCTTATTGAAATACAGACAAACAATCCTGATAAAGTTCTTATTGCAACACTATTATCTGCAAGAACAAAAGATGAAGTTACAGCTCAAGCATGCAAAAGACTATTCACAAAAATAAAGAACATAAAAGATCTAAAAAAACTAACACAAAAACAAATTGAAAAGTTAATATATCCTGTGGGGTTTTACAAGACCAAAGCAAAACATCTTAATCAATTACCTATTATTTTAGAAAAAGAATTTAATAACAAAGTTCCAAACAAACTAGATGATCTGATAAAACTACCTGGTGTGGGTAGAAAAACAGCAAATCTTGTTATTGCTGTTGCTTTTAATGATTATGGTGTATGTGTTGATACTCATGTTCACAAGATAATGAACAGATTAGGTTATGTAAAAACAAGAACACCTTATGAAACTGAACTTGAATTAAGAAAGAAATTACCTAAGAGATACTGGAAAACATTTAATAGTATATTTGTTGCATTTGGCCAGAATATATGCCGACCAGTATCGCCACATTGTTCAAGATGCCCCATTATAAAATATTGTAATCAAATAAATGTAAAAACTAGGAGGTAAAATAAAATGAAGAAAATATTTTTTGTTTTTGTATTGCTTAGCTTAGTAATAGTTACAGGCTGTGCAAGCGATACAACTAAAATGACTGTGAATGACGGAGAAACTCAAGTGGAAATAGAAACAAATGTTAAAGCAGGCAATGAATGGTGCCAAAAAGGAACTACATGGAGTGCAACAGCAAGCGGAGAGGAAAACGCTAACATGAATATGGTTGTACAAGGCATAATTACAGAAGGCAAGTATGCAGGCTATTGTCATGTTACTTATGATATAACAAGTGATGATGGTCAAGCAAACATGGATTTTTACTATGATGAAGATGGTAATGGCTATCAAGTTATGGATATAAACGGAAACACATTTGAGTCATCATGGACAAAACCAGAATAAATCTTATTAAACAAGTAAAAGCTCTGAAGATCAAGAAACAAGTAGACCAAAGACTAAAAGAATTCAAGCAGAAAAGAACAAACAAGGATTGGTTTTCAGAGCTATGCTTTTGTTTATTAACAGCAAATTGGAAAGCAAAAGAATCTATTGATATTCAAAACGAACTAAAGTACAAAGGGTTTTCTGAAAAAAAACAACAAGAATTACAAAAATATCTCAAAGCAAAAGGTCATAGATTTCATCCGCAAAGAGCTGAACGTATTTGTTTAGCAAGACAACATCTAGATATTAAAAACAAACTAAAAGGTAAAGATGATTTTCAAGCACGAGACTGGTTAGTGAAGAATATCAAAGGTCTAGGATATAAAGAAGCATCACATTTTCTAAGAAATGTAGGTTATGATGATGTTGCAATCATTGATAGACATATACTCAAAGTATTGTATGAAAACAAATATATCCAAGAGATTCCTAAAACAATAACAAAGAAAAGATATCTTGAGATAGAAAAAACACTAGCAAAGCTAGCTAAACAACTTAAGATGACACAAGCAGAACTAGATCTTTATTTGTGGTATATAAAAACAGGAAAAATATTAAAATAAAAAAATTATTTAGAAAGTTCTTCCTTAACTTCTTCTTCACCTTTCTTAAGTTCTTCAACTTGTTCAGAATCAGACTTTAATAAAAGTGCTTGAAATTCACCAACATGAGTTTTTTCTTCTTTTGCTACATCTAAGAAGATTTTCTTTAAATCTTGGTTGTCAGTCATTGCTGCAAGCTGTTCATATAGGTTGATTGCATCAAGCTCAGCAATTATGCCAACTCTCAACAATTCATTATCAAGATCTTTTTTATCTATTTTTTTTAAGTCAATCGGAATGTTTGACATCATTTTGTATTCACCTCAATTAGTTAGACAACAATTTAAGCCCTAAGGTTCAATAATTTTGAATTGTTTATAAAATTTACCATATAACGAAAGTTTTATATTCTATACAATATAAATAAGCAGAGAGGTGTTAGATAAATTCAGAGAAAAACATAGAATTCTTTTTATTTTTATAATTATTACAATATTACTAATAATAATTCTTTTTGGAGCAAAGTTATATCTTGTATTTAATTTCATTATAGGTAATGATGTTAGTGTTAAGCTATCTGTAGATCATGAATCTACCAGTCTGAACAATAAACAAAGTGCAGATATTAGTTTCACAGCATCGGCAACAGCAAATCCTTTTTGCAAGATAGAGTGCTCATCCACATTTTTTGACATAAGCAATAATCAAGTGCTGAACTATGAGAATTTCTCCTTGTTTTCCACATTACCTTTGTCAAAAACATATAGTGTAAGATCTGGAGAAAAAGGGTATGGCCAAAAGCTATACAGATACACTATGCAGTGCCACAGCATTAGAACAAATCTATGCCATACAACAGAGATACCTACAACAAGAACTGCATTGATTACTGTAGATTATGATCTGAGTGATGAGGATAAGGAAAAACAACAAAAACTAAAAACTGAAATTGAAAGAATAAAAGCAGATGTTGAAGAACTAAATTCAAGAGCAATAAATCTTAATATGACAATAGCATCACTAAAATATCTACAAATAAAAAATCCAGATAATTTTGCATATATCCTAGAAAGCACAAGAAATATTACCAATAATCTCAATGGATTGAAATATGACTGGGAAAACTATAATTTTGATTTCTTAAGTTCAAGTATAGATACACAAAAACAAAGCATTACACAAGTGAACAATAACATAAATGACATTGTACTTTCTGTAAATAAAGAGATGCAAACATATAATAATATTTTGAGACAGATTAATCAATCAAAAGGCACACTAGACTATTTGAATGAATATACTTATAACAACAATACTGATGCCGAAATAAAACAAAATATAAATAAACTAAACATAATAATAGATTCTTTCAAGAAAAATGCCAGCATAGATTCAAAAAAGACTCTTTTCTTTGATTTAGAAAAACTAAATAACCAAATAGAAAAATTAAAGTCTAACACTGACAAAAAAATGATTGAAAGATATGGTGGATTACTTAAGGATTACGAAACACTATGTAAGATATCAGGCTATTGCTATAAAAATCAATCACTAATGAATATATCAAATCCCGACTATAACTATATTTGCACAAAAATAGATGAACTAAATACCACAACCCAATACCTTATTACCGATACAAATACAAGTTTAGATACTAATTATACTTTATTACAAGAGTTTGCAAACACTCTAGATTATTCTTGTTTCAATACAAACAAAAGTAGTATACAAGGAATAAACACAAGCCCTGCCGTATTTGTATTTGAAGACCACTATGTTCTTGATTTTGCTCTAGAGCAACCAAAATCAGAATGTTGCATTATGGGAAAGTGTGATGAATGTTGTGTTGACGACGAATGCAAATACAATCCTAATAATTATCCTATAGTATTCTTACATGGACATGCATTTAACAAGGACTTATCAGCAGAGTACAGCTTAGATGCTTTTAATCCATTGCAAGATAGATTAGAAGACCTAGGTTATATCAATGCAGGTACAATCTCATTATATACTGATCCAAGCAATACTAATTGGGATAAAATAGATAGCCCATTAAGTATAAAAGCAAGCTATTACTATGATATTTTCCACGAACCTGAAAACTATGTTATTACACAAGCAAATAGTGAAAATATAGAAACATATGCCATCAGACTAAAAGAATTGATAGATATAATCCAAGCAAAAACTGGCAGACCTAAAGTGAATATTATTGCACATAGCATGGGTGGCCTAGTAACAAGAAGATATATACAATTATTTGGTGAAGATAAGATAGATAAGATTATATTTATCACAGTACCTCATAGAGGTATTGAAGGAAGTGTTGCTGATTACTGTCCATTGCTAGGAGAAACAAAAGAATGTGAGGACATGAGTGCAAATAGTACATTCATAAAAAAACTAAATGCAGGAACATTACCTACAACAAAAGTGCACAATATTATAGGCATAGGATGTTATAATAATGATAAAGAAAGCGATGGTGTTGTACTCAAAAGTAATGCTAAGATAGACCCCTTCCAAAACTATTATGTTCAAGGCACATGCGGAACAATTAAAACAATGCACGAAGAAATTCTTAATATAAATAAATATCCTAAGGTTTATAGTATCATAGAACAAGTGTTAAAAGAATAAAAAAATAAAAAAAAAGAAATTATTTCTATATATTTATTGGTTTATGTACCAGATCATGTATAGACCAGATAAACCAACTAGACCATATAGTAATCTTGCAAACCAGTTGTAACCGAATAAAGCACTGATTACATTCCAGTTTACATTAAATGCTACTAGACCCCAGTTGATTGCACCTACAATCACCAGAACTAGAACAATCCAGTCTAATGCTGTCTTTTCCATCATAATACACCTCCTTTTGGATTATGAATTAATTATATAGGGTTAATCACTTATTATTTATATAGTTTACTCAAAAATAGCCTAAAACCACGTAAATAGCATAGCTAATCCTAGTAAAAACATAATAATTCCAGAAATCAAATGCAGATATTTTATATTTCTATCTTTCCAACCACCAATATCTTCAACTCTAGATATTCCTAAATAAACAAATAATGTAATTACAAGCATTGGAAGTACGAAAATAGCATTATACAACAATAACCAAGGTATTGTTTTAACTAAACTCATTATAGATAAAATTCCTGAAGCAAGAACATACGGTCCGATTGTACAAGGCAGTAAAAATATTGTTACAAAAGCACCGATTACAAAAGCTCCGCTAGGTGATGTTATTCTAGCCATCATTTTCTTTAACTTTGGTCTCCAGGATAAAGGCATCTCTGTAGCAAGACCACCAGGAGTATAGAAGAAAAAGTCTTTTATGTTTAATAAACCTAAAATAATGGCAAAAGCACCCAAGATTTTATACAAAACTAATCTAAATGACGCAAAATAATTTGCTATCTGAAAGAACTTTATCAAGATTAGTCCATAAAACATATATATAATAAAAACTGATGATGTGAAAGCAAGACCTGCCAATAATATTTTATGTTTTTTTCCAGGATTATAAGTCATGATAGCAACCAGCATAAGTGTAAGCACTGCGATTGCACAGGGATTAACTGCATCAACAGCAGCTAAGGATAATATCTTATACATAGACAAATCAGAATCTGTACCTGAAGAATTATTTGTTACTGAAGATTGGTTTGTTGCTATCCTATTTTCAACACCAGGTCCATTCCACTGAAATACCCAGCCATCAATATCAACAGCATGCTCAAAATTAATCTTACTTCCCGATAATAAAACAGGTTCAGGATTAATAGTTGAATAATCTAATTCAGACATAGTTGCAGGAATATCTTGTGTTAATAATAAAGCCTTGACACTATTATCAATTTTACTACCATCAGAAATAAGTATTCTGTTATTAGCCCATAGTTTTGGTTTACCAGCTATTTCAACTAAATCAAGCTCATCAAAGCTAACAGACTCTAAAGACAAAGGACAATCATTTGAATCCATATTATTTAATCTTAATTCAATATTACTTAATATTGGCTTATCACCAACAAGACTATCCTCTTTACCCAATATCAATAAAGGAATTCCTAATCCAGAATCATAAACATTATTGTATTGATATATTAATGGAGCATTTTCATTTTGCTTATAGATTTCATACTCTATAACAATAAGATTGTATTCTTCAGTAAGATTAGGCAATAGAATAGGATCCACTTCTGCACAATGCGGACATCCTACTCCTGTAAAATAAGTTGCACATATAACATCATCTGCATATGATATAGAAGGAACTAATAAAAATACTATTAATATTATCCACAAAATATTTTGTCTCATAATAACTCACTGAAATTATTTTTGTTTTTTAAATATTTCTATACATGAGCATGACCGCTTATAATAAAATAAGCAACCAATATACCAACAGCAAGTGCAATGATTGAGTACTTTTTATCATTATGTTCAACTTCAGGCAATAAATGAGTTGCACCAACATAGGTTAAAGCACCTGCAGATAAGGATAACAAAATACCTAATTTTGAATCTGATAATGTTGAAATATAAGGATATGATACTAATACACCCAAGGGTGTTGTTATTGCTGCTGCTAAAAATGCATATAATGATGATTTCTTTTTATTAAAACCAGACTTTAATAAAAACAGATAAGTAACAATACCTTCAGGAAATTCATGTAGGATCATACCTATGACAGCTAAAATGCCTGTAAAAACACTTACTGAAAAAGTTACTGCAAAGATAATACCATCAACAAAACTATGAAATCCTATCCCTATAGCTGGAATAATACCAAATGTTTTACATTCCTTATCATGACAAACAAAAACATGCAAGAATCGGTTTAATAAATACATTACAAAGAAACCAGTAAACAGATACAAAGGAGCGCTTGCATTCATCTCAATTGATTCAGGAATCAGATGAAGGAAAGAAACTGATATTAAAACACCGGCAGCAAACGCCATGAAATAAACTACATTCTTTTTACCCCATTTGGCATATTTGTTTATTGTAAAAATTCCTAAAGTTGTTATTAAAGCAGCAATGATTCCTGCTGTGATTGTATAAATGAATGTCTGATCCATTATCTTCTACCTCTTCTTTGTCTTCTTAAGCCTAATCTTGGTTTTACAAAAGTATAATTACCACCTGCAATATTTATTGCTTTGCCATTAACAACAGCATCTGCAAGTTTTTTTCGTGCAGATAACAATAATCTATGAAAGGTTGGCTGTGAAATGTTCATCTTTTCAGCTGCTTGTGATTGATCAAGTTCTTCATAGTCTTTTAATCTTACAGCTTCTAGTTCATCTATAGATATTGTTATTTGTTCAAGCTCATAAGCTCTTACACCTGCAGGTTTGAAATAAGTAACATTTGGATTAAATCCAACATGTCTTGCTAATCTAGGTCTAGGCATGATTTAAAACCTCAGCAAGTGCTTGCTCAATTGTTTTATCATTAATTTCTACGTGTTTAACATTTTCTTTCTCTAACCATGCAATTACATTAGGTCCAAACTTACCACATACAACAACATTGACCTTTTTTTCTATAAGCATCTGAGCAACAGAAACACCTGCTCCTCCACCACCCACCTTAAAAGGATTTTCAAGAACTTCAATAAGTTCTTTGTCTTCAAATATCAAAAAATTTTGCGCTCTTCCACATACAGAACTGACTTTATCAGTCATTGATTTGCCTGTTGAAGCTATTGCGATTTTCATTTTAGTTCTACCTCGACTAGTTTTTCTACAATATAACCTTGAATAATTGAAATAAAGAACATTACAATTGTTAATATTACTGTAAACATAATACCAAAATAATATATCATCAAAGGTATCAAAGGAGGCTTTATTGCACGATCATACAAAAATGTTGCAATTACACCTTCTCTTGTTCCATGATTTTTTAATTGTTTTAACATGGGGAACCACAAATAAATAGGACCTGTTGAAATTATACCTGCAAATGCAGCAATCAACCATGCTTTAATACCTGATTCTTTTCCCAAATATTTTGCTAATGATTCTGGCGCAATAAAAAGATTGAATATAATCATCAATACAAAAACTGATAATAATGATGGCAAGACCTTTACAAAAAGTCCTGCTGATACTTTGATGGATTCTAATGATTTTGAATAATCAAAGATCATGAATAATATTAAGATACCTATGCACAATACTAAAAATTTGAAAGGTGTTTTTAGTTCATCAGGCATCATAATAACATCACCAAACTATAAGTTATTATGGCAACAATAATAGAAAACACAAAAGCACATGCGTTTCTTATATATGCAAATCTTTTTCCTAATAGTATTGCTTCACCTGGCATTTGAACCAAACCAACACTTACCCATGATACTAAAAAAGCAGTAACAGCAATCAAACTTATACCTTGTTTTAATAGTTCACCACCTATGATGTAGCTTGTCAAAGGATTTCCTGCTAAAAAACTACCTGCTAAAGAACCAATTAAAGGATCAAAAAATAAATTGCCTGTAAATATAGTTGAATATACTGTTTTTGGTAAGAATGTTGTAACTATACCTATTAATATTAAAATTCCTAAAAAAATAGGAAAAGAAAATAAAAGCGATTTACCTGCCTTTTTTGTTGCTTGTTTAAAATCTTGCATTTTTTTCTGTATTAAAATAGTATTATTTATTTAAATGCTTCTAATTCAGCTTTTATCGCTTTAATTTCTTCCTCAATAAATTTTTTTTCAGCTTCTAGATCTGCTAGCTCTTCTTCCATTAGTTGTTTTTGGTTCTTTCTGCTATAAGCAAAGTCTCTTCTAAAACCAAAACCTCTGCCTCTTCCAAAGCCTCTACCAGATCCTCTTGAAAATCCAGGTGTATCGTATCCATTACAATAACCTAGTCCTCTTCCAGTTCTTGGTCCATAACCATCAGGACCGCTTCTGTCTCCTCTTGGCATTTTTCATGCACCTCCAAATTGTTTTGTGAATTATTATTCATTTAACTATATTGAATATGTATTCATAATAATATATAAATATTTCGGTTTAATTTATAAATGATTAAAGAATATCGCCTATTCTTTGGCCTACAAAAGTGTATTTTTCGTTTTCGCCAAAATCAGGCAAAGGATCTACTTTGCCCTCTTCAAAGAATACTATGGTTGTACTGCCACCAAAATAGTAATTAGCTTTTTTAGCGCCTTTATGCACTTCATCACCTTTTTTGTTGAATTGCTTTATGCTACCTACATTTAATGCACCTATATCAACATAAGCAACTGTTCCGAGATCAGTTTCAACAAAAACAACATCTCTTTTGTTTTTACAGAACAGATTATTGACAGAATATAATCCTAGACCATTTACAGGAAATAATGTTCCATCAAAAGATTCTACAGACATAATTTCACCATCAAGACTATGATATATTCCATGCGCATCCTTTGGCCTTAATCTATATAAAGCCATAAAACCATCACCATAAAGATCATCTATTCTTTTTCTATCTTTTTTAGAAGCATCAGGTTTTAACAAAAGATTAGTTAGCTTAAAATTTTTACCTTTTACTTGAACCAGATTATTAGGATCAATATCTCTATAGACCTTGAGCATAGATTCGCAAGATGCACATATACCTGATTGAAAAAGGCAGTTTAGTACATCGGGTTTTATATCACGTGCAAACCATTCATTTAATGTTTTATAGCCACTATCAGGCACAACAAATAAATCTTTAGTTTCAGGATTTTCAAATAAAAAAATCGCGTGCCTGCTATAAGGTTTGTCAGCAAAGAGTTCTGCAAACTTCTGACTAACTACTTCTGTCAAATGTCTATTATTTTGTTCTGCAGGATTCATATTATATTCTAGAGTACTCAGATATTATAAAATTTTATATTATAGAAAACAAGAAAAAGAGAATAAAAAAAATAAAAAATTGAGTTGTTTAATGTTAGCAAAAAAAGTTTATTTTTTCTTTTTTGCTGGTTTTTTAGCTTTTTCCTTTGCAGGAGCAGCTTTTTTCTTAGCTTTTGCCATTTTGTTTAACCTCTTTTTTTAGATTAATAGTTGTGAAAGATAAGCTTAGTCCTCATCTTCGTCATCTTCATCTTCATCATCATAATAGTCGTCTTCAAAATCTTCGTCTTTATCATATTTATCATCGTATGTCATTTTACATGCCTCCGATTTTTGTTTTTTTTAGAAATTATTGTCTTGATAAAAAGACCATTAGTGTAACTAATTATAGAAAAGCCTCCACATCATTGATGCTCGTTTTTGCAATAACACCAAATAAATGCATGGCCATTATGTTAGCGATTCTATTTTTAAACCTTTCCATAAGCCTATAATAATCTTTTTAAATATAGTTATAATCCATAAGAAGCATGGCTGAAATGAACAAATATGACCCTAAAGTATCAGAACCAAATTTGCAAAAGTACTGGGCAGACAATAAGATATATGCTTTTGATAAAAAGAGCAAAAAGCCAATATATTCTATAGATACTCCGCCACCAACAGTATCAGGTAAGATGCATCTAGGTCATAGTTTTTCTTATTCTCAACAAGACTTCATCGCAAGATACAAAAGGATGAACAACCATAATGTATTTTATCCATTTGGTACTGATGATAATGGATTACCAACACAATTACTAATTCAAAGAACAAAAAAAGTTAGAGCAATAGACTTAGGCAGAGAGGAATTCAGAAAGTTATGTGTTGATACATTAAATAATGAACTAAGACCTAAATATGTTGCTGATTGGAAAGCGATAGGAATGAGCTGTGATTTTGATTTATTCTATACAACAATAAATGATCACTGCAGAAAAATATCACAACAATCATTTATTGATTTATACAAAGCAGGAAGAGAATACAGAACAGAAGCAGCGGCTATGTATTGTCCTAAGTGTAAAACTGCCATTAGTCAAGTAGAATGTGAAGACAAAGAATTGCAATCATCATTTAATGATATCGTATTTAAAGTAGATGAGAAAGATCTGATAATAGCTACAACACGACCAGAACTATTACCTGCATGTGTAGCTATATTCTATCATCCTGAAGATAAAAAATATCAAAAGCTAAAAGGTAAAAAAGCAAAAGTTCCTTTATTTGATTTTGAAGTTCCAATTTTAGAAGACGAACGAGCAAACCCTGAAAAGGGAACAGGTATTGTAATGTGTTGTACTTTTGGTGATGCCACAGATATGGAATGGCAAAAAGCTCATCAGTTACCTATAAAGATGGCAATAGGTAAAGACGGAAAGATGACTGATATTGCAGGCAAATATCAAGGCAAGAAGATCAAAGACGCAAGAGCCGAAATAATTGAAGATCTGAAAAATGCCAAACTATTAATAAAACAAGAACCAGTAACTCATACTGTAAATGTTCATGAGCGTTGTGGAACCGAAATTGAATTTGTTCATTCTAAACAATGGTTCATCAAATATCTAGATCTTAAAGATGATATGCTTAAATGGGGAAAGAAATTAAATTGGTTCCCTGAACATATGAAGAATCGTTATGATAATTGGGTTAAAGGATTGCAATGGGATTGGTGTATCTCTAGACAAATCTATTATGGTGTTCCGTTTCCAGTATGGTATTGCGAGAAATGTGATGAAATTATATTAGCAAAGGAAGAAGATTTACCAGTTGATCCTATAATAGACAAACCACCAATTAGCAAGTGTCCAAGATGTGGACATGATAAGATTGTTCCTGAAACAGATGTTATCAATACGTGGGCAACATCATCATTAACTCCACAGATTGCTGCTCAACTTGTTCCTGAAATGTTTGATAAGATATATCCTATGTCTTTAAGACCGCAAGCGCATGATATAATTTCATTCTGGTTATTTAATACTGTTGTAAAAAGTCAATTACACTATCATAAAAATCCATGGAAAGATTGTTTGATTTCGGGATGGGCATTAGATCCAAAAGGAAAGAAGATGTCAAAATCCAAGGGCAACGTCATTGAACCACAAAAAATGATCGAAAAATATTCTGCAGACTGTTTAAGATATTGGGCATCAGGATCAAAACTAGGTGAAGATGTTCCTTTCCAAGAAAAAGATCTTGTTACAGGTCAAAAATTAGTGACAAAACTATGGAATGCATCTAAATTCTGTTTTATGCACTTAGAAGATTATGATCTCAAAAAACCAAAGAAACTAGAACTTATGGATAAGTGGCTATTAACAAAACTGAATGCCTTAATCACTTCAGCAACAGAAGATTTTGATAATTATGCTTATAGCAAAGCACGAGCATCAACAGAATTATTCTTCAAAAATACGTTCTGCGATTATTATCTAGAAATAATCAAAGACAGAATCTATAATCCCGATGTTCGTGGAAAAAATGAAAGAAAAAGTGCACAATATACATTATACCATGCATTGCAAAGCATATTGAAATTGTTTGCACCTATAATGCCACATATAACAGATGAGATATATTCATATTATTTCAATGATCATGAAGCGGTGAAAAGCATACATGTGAGTGAATGGCCAAAACCAAATGAAAAAAATATTGACGAAGATGCAGAAGCACTGGGTGAAATCTTTGCAAATATACTTGCTGAAGTAAGAAAATTCAAATCAGACAATAGTATATCATTGAAAGAACCTATCAAAAGCATAACAATCAATGTAGATAATTCTATTTTTGAAAAACTTAAAGACGCTGAGCTTGACCTTAAAGCAACAACAAAAGCTCAGTTGATTCAAATAGGCAAAAAAGATAGTGAACTGATCAAAATAGAGAAATAAAGGTGATCAAGATGGAAGAACAAGAAAACAACACAGATCAAATAAATAATGTTCCTAAGAAAGAAAAAAACAATAGTGGCATTGTTTTGATATCTATCGTAATCCTTATTATAGGAATGTTTGCCGGAGCATATTTCTATACAAAAGGTTATGGCTTATCAGGAATGTTTGCTGATGCAAATGAAGACAATGGAGAAATGATAAAATTTGATAATCATACTTTCTTCAAAGAAGATGGATTATGGAGATTTTTTATAGATGTTGAAGGAAAAACAAAGTATAAAGTATCCTTACATTACAATCCATATGAAGTTATAGATATACCTATAATAAATAATGGTAGCAGCATATTTGACAAATCTGATTCAATGTATATTGCAATGGATCCTCAACAGGAATACAAAAATACAAGTTACTTTGTTATGGCAAGTGCAGAACTTAGTAGAAACTTAGTATCAACATTTGGAAAAACTCCTATCGGTGCATGTTATGAACATGACGATCCAACAATATGTGAAAATAGACCGGTTGTTGATTGTGAACATAATACAACAATACCTATAATATTTATCAAAGAAAATGATGACAACTATATTGAATTCATCACACCTAATTGCGTTGTTATCAATGGTCATGATGAAGGTATTGTTAAAGGTGCTGAAAGACTATTATACAGATGGCTGGCAATACTAAAATAGAAATTCATGAACACTACAATACAGAAAATCCTAAGAGTAAGCATAAGTCTATCGATATTTCAGCAGAGATAAATCATAAAGTACTGAATAAAACTGTTTTTTTGGAGCTTAAAAGCTCCTCTAGTATTTTTTCTAAGAACAGGGTTGATCTAGGCACTATGCATCTATTGACATATGGTAATTTTACTTTTGATAAAGATGCTAAAGTCTTAGACTTAGGATGCGGATATGGTGTTATTGGTATTGCGTTAAAAAAATTATACCCCAAGTACGATGTTGTTCTTTCTGATCTCAATAGAAGAGCAGTTGAATTAAGTAAGAAAAATGCTAAAAGCAA
>Ga0272441_10004750_pt1 | contig 24230 bp, 21 predicted proteins | sample SSMProp6N_FD_193582 | JGI IMG/M metagenome (GOLD analysis project Ga0272441, IMG submission 193582) | Marine sediment archaeal communities from Little Sippewissett salt marsh, Falmouth, MA, United States - SSM-Prop-6N | ecosystem: Environmental > Aquatic > Marine > Wetlands > Sediment ...
TATCCGTATTTTTCCGTGGCAACAATGTGGGATATTTCAAAGCGGACATGATTGTAAACGAACGGGTCATAGTAGAACTCAAAGCCGTCCGAACCCTGAACGAAGCCCACAACGCCCAGTTAATCAATTATTTGAAAGCGACCCGTATTGAAGTCGGCCTGCTGCTGAATTTTGGACAAAAACTCGAATTTAAGAGGTTCGTATACGAAAACAAAAGAAAAAATCCGCGTTAATCCGCGAAGATCCGCGGCAAAAAGGGGAAAACCATGCCCAAATCCCTGAAAATCACCCCCGACACCCGGCTCATCGTCATGTCCGACATGCATCGGGGCGACGGAACGGGCTGTGACGACTTTGCCCACAACTCGCTCATCTACAAATGCGCGCTCGACCATTACCTGAAGGAGGGCTTTACCTACATCGAACTGGGCGATGCCGAAGAACTCTGGGAAAACAAAACCTTCGATCAGATCTACATCACCCATGCCTCGATCTACGATCAGCTCAAACAGTTCCACGACCCGGACCTGGACAAAACCCGCTACATCAAGATCTGGGGCAACCACGACATCGAGTGGAAACACAACGCACGGCAGCTGTATCCCATTTTCCCCAATATCCGGATACATGAAGCGGCGGTCACGGACACCGGATCGCAGCGCCGCATCCTGTTCTGGCACGGTCACCAGGCAGATCCCAAATGCTGCGGCAACGGCGCGGCCGTCAGTAAATTCTTCGTGCGCAACTTCTGGCCCTATCTGCAGAGATGCGGGATCAAAGACCCCACCCGGGCCGCCGCCAATCCGGGCCGCTCGGATGCCGTCGATGACAGGCTCTATCAGATGGCTGTCGGCAGGGAACAAAACGCGGATGTCATCATTGCCGGGCACACCCATCGTCCGGTGTACGAAAACCTGACCCTGACCGAACGAAAATTGTACGAAGCGCACACCGGGCCGTCGGTAGCCCCGAACCATCTCACACCCGAGCCGGTCTATTACAACACCGGCTCCTGCGTGCATCCGCGATGCATCACCGGCATCGAGATCACCTTTCAGGACCGCTGCCCCGACTTCAAACTCATTAAATGGGCATACGATGCCACCCCCTGCACAGGGGAAAAGGCCTATACCCTGACCATCAAACGCAGCATTCTCGAACCCGACAACCAAAATCCGGGTTAATCCACGGAAGATGCCCCCAAGTCCGTATAGCAGGCGTCGGGGCGGCCCCCTGTGTCTGCGTGTCTGCCCGTTCGTTAGTAGCATATAAGTCTATGATGCCAATGTCCAATCACTGCATGGGGATGACACATCAGTACCACCAAACCCTACCCGTTTCAGTATAAACATACTGATGTTAAATGGATGGATAATCACAAATCAAGGTTCGACCCCAAGCCTTCAGGCCTTCCTGAGGTTGAAGCTATGGTCGACACTATGTTACAATAAGTGAAACTTAATGTAGAGGAAGTGGTTGCCATGCAACCCATCAACCAGTTGGCTCAGCAATTGGAACGACTCGCAAGCAGCGAGCATTGTTTATTCATGCTTTCGGATTTGCGCGCTGTTTTGCCGGTGCATTCCCAAACGGCTTTCAAGACGTTGGTTAGCCGAGCTGAAAAAAAAGGGCTGCTGAAACGTGTTTGCCGGGGGGTGTATTTGTACCCGAAGGTTGCCTATGCCGAGGGGTTGCTTTTATTTCATACGGCAGCTCGTTTGCGTGCCGATAATTTTAATTACCTGAGTCTGGAAAGCGTATTGAGCGATGCCGGCGTCATTTCCCAAATACCCATGAACTGGATTACGGTTATGTCATCAGGACGAACAAATACCATTTCCTGCGGCGATTTCGGAACCATTGAGTTTGTTCACACTCAGAGACGGCCGGAAAGCATTCATTCGAAACTGGTTTACGATTTTCGCTGCCGTATGTGGCGGGCGTCGGTAGAGTTGGCCATAACGGATATGAAGATAACACATCGCAATATGGATTTAATAGATTGGGACGCAGTTCATGAGCTTGTTTGATCAACTGGTCACACAGGCATTGAAAAGCCAGGGCCAACTGGCATCATTGCGGGCCGTCGTCGAAAAAGAGCTGCTGCATCACGATATACTGCGGGAAATGAGCAGCGCCGGGTTGTTGAGCGGCCTGACATTTATTGGCGGCACTTGTCTCCGGGCATGTTACGGTTCAAGCCGATTAAGTGAGGATCTTGATTTTACAGGCGGATATGATTTTACTCGAGGTTCCCTGTCCGAATTGGCGGATATTCTGGTTGACCGTTTGCAGACAAAATACGGATTGCATGTCGAGGTCAGTGAGCCGATCCGCGAGACAGGCAATGTCGATACCTGGAAATTGAAGGTGATTACCTACCCGGATCAGGCCCATATGCCGACCCAACGGATTCATATCGATATTTGCGCTATTCCCAGCTACGATCACCAGCCGACCCAAAACTCTTGTGGATGAAACCGTAGAGAAGGAATCCTTCTGGCGTTACCTGACCAACGAGATCAGTAGAGAATGTGATTCCGTTATCCGTTTTTTGAAAGAAGACGCAAAACCACCTCAGTTCAGGATGTAAGGCCACGAATAACCAACCACCTATCAGTTCTTCTCCTGATAACGGGTAAATTCTACAGATAATCAATATAACCCAAACAGCTATCAGCTATCAGCCAACAGCTTTTTTTACCTTATTTTTTTGTCCTTATATATGGCACAGTCTGTAGGGGCGTCCCGCGGACGCCCACTTACTGCAACGGCCCCGGCCGGACGCACCCAAAAACACCTTGACACCCCACCCAGTAAACAGCTATACGTTCAGGCCATGAACAAACCATCGCTCAAGCATATTGAGGATGAAATCCGGATGCGGATTCTCAAAATTTTAGAAACCGCCGACCAGGACATCACCCAGCGTGAAATGGCCCGACGCCTGAACATCAGCCTGGGAAAGACCAATTATTGCCTGGCCGGGCTGGTGGAAAAAGGCTGCGTCCGGATCAGGCGGTTTAAAAACAGCCGCAACAAAGCCGCCTATGCTTATCTGCTCACCCCCTGCGGCATCGAGGAAAAAGTTCAACTGACACTGAAATTTTTGAAACTGAAACTGCGCGAATATGAAATTCTGGAAAAAGAGATCGAAGAATTGCGAACAGAAGTTGCATCCCTGCAGTCGGAAAGCGGACTCGATATCAGCATCTAAAAAAAATCTTATAGAAACAAAATAGCTTTAACATCAATAGGTTATGGCAAGTTTGCAGGCGTAATTCGCCCTGCGAAGCTATACCCTGAAAAAATTAGCCAACAGCTTTTTAACCCTATACCCTATACCTTGTACCTTATGCCAATAACCAACTAACCCAAACAGCCAACAGCTATCAGCCATCAGCTTTTTTTACCTATATCCATAACCGATTTCAACCCATGACCCCATACGAAACAACGAAACAAAATTTAACCAAGTCCCCCGGAAAATGGCTCATCACCGGCGCAGCCGGCTTCATCGGCTCCAATCTTCTGGAAGCCCTTTTAAAACTCGATCAAACCGTCATCGGTCTGGATAATTTTTCAACCGGTTACCAACACAACCTTGATGAGGTTCGATTTATTGTTTCGCAGGATCAATGGGATCGTTTCACCTTCATTGAAGGTGATATCAGACACCTCGCGATTTGGGCCCGAGCCAAACTAACGGCTTGAAATAAAGAGGAAAAAATGTGGAATTAGGCTCGTTTTTGAGACCAAAAAGAGCATTATAGCCATGGCGAGAGCAAAATGGCATTACGTACCCGGACAGATATGGCACATCACGCACAGATGCCATAAGAGGGGAGTTTTTGCTGAAATTTGCCAAGGACCGTCACCGGTGGCTCCAATGGTTTTTTTGAAGCAAAGAAACGTTATGATCTGGTAATACTGGATTATACCGTTATATCAAATCACATCCATCTTCTCGTCGTAGATGATAAGGAGCGTGGCGTTATACCAAATTCCATCAAACTGATAGCCGGCCGAACCGGTCAGGAATTTAATCAACGAAAGAACCGGAAAGGGGCATTCTGGGAGGATCGTTATCATGCCACAGCAGCCGTTGAGGATAGCGATCACCTGTTGCAGTGCTTGTATACATTGATCTGAATACTATGGTGCGCGCGGCTGTTGTGAGGCATCCCTCCGAATGGCAATAAAATCCAGCAGCCAAGAAGAAAGAACATTCTTATAAATTATGAGCGGCTCAGAGAGCTTCTCGGGTTTGATAACTACGACAGCGTGAAAGTCGCTCACCAACAATGGGTTGAGAGTTGTTTGAAAAAAGGTGATAGCTTTCGTGATGATAAATGGACTAGGGGCATCGCTGTTGGAAGCTAGAGCTTTGTTGGACATATTAAATCTTTGATGGGCGGATTGGCCAGAGGGCGAAAGCGGCAGGAAGCAGGGGAAGCATATCAGCTACGAGAGGCTCAAATTCCGTATAATGATCATTTCGGGGCCAAAAAGCGCGAGATAGGGATCGACGACTATATCTGGAATTTAAATATCTAAAATACAATGGGTTGGCTTGGCCCGACCCCATATCGCCCCTATATCGCGAAAAAAAGTTTGATAGATTGTAAGGAATTAAATCTAATGAACTCTATAAAGATATTACAGATACTAAAACAAGATTATGAAGCTCGTTTTTTCCAGTCAATAACCTTTTTGGGGCTGTTCAAGTATGCCTTTTTTTGTATTGGTTTTCGTGTAGTCGTTCTATATCGTATAGGTTGTTGGATGAATGAGCGTTCGTCGCATTATGTTGTGTTGCGATTGATTACGATGTTACTGAAAAATCATCTTCTCATCAAGTATAGTGTTGAGTTGTCATTTGTTTATCCAGCTGGGCCTGGTTTGGTGTTACCTCACCCCCATAATCTGGTTGTAGGGAGGGGTGCAAGGCTTGGTTCGAATATAACGATTTATAATGGCGTAACTCTTGGAGCACTTCGTACAGGGGATAGTGATGATTGTAATAATTTTCCTAAACTGCATGACCATGTAACAGTCTTTACAGGAGCCAAAGTACTGGGTGATATCTCAGTCGGCTCAAATTCAGTAATAGCTGCGAACTCAGTTGTTTTGAAAAGTTGTCCATCTAATTCGCTTCTTGGTGGAGTGCCTGCAAGACTACTTAAATTAGATAAAACAAAACATGATTAATATTAAGCTGCTACAATCTAAACGTACCCGCCGACTGTTTAAAGAAAGCTTTTGGATAGTCCTTGGGCAAACAATGGTAGTAGTTGGCTCTTTAGTTGGGGTGCGGCTGATTACAGAACTCCTAAATCCATCAGAATACGGTGAACTGGCTTTGGGTATGACCGTGGCAGTTTTGGTTAATCAGGTTGTGTTCGGGCCGTTAAGTAATGGTGCAATACGCTTTTATGCCCCAGCGCAGGAAAAAGGTGACCTTCGGGGCTATTTGAATGCTGTACACTGGCTCGCGTTGTCTGTGATTGGGTTTATCGTTTTCCTGCTCCTGTTTACGGTCGTCGGTCTTTTGATAAGCGAACAAACGGAATGGATCGCAATCACAACTGTAGCGTTCGTTTTTGCAGTCTTCAGTGGCTATAACTCAATCCTTAACGGTATACAGAATGCCGCTCGCCAACGATCCATCGTTGCGCTTCATCAAGGGATGGCTTCTTGGGCGCGCTTTCTCATCGCCGCCGGTTTGCTAATGTGGTTGGGGGCTTCCAGTACTTTGGTTATGATTGGTTACCTTATGGCTATTATATTGGTGATTGGATCTCAGTATGTGTTTTTTCGCAAAATCATTCCTGAAAAAGTATTAGAAGTAAATAATGGAAAAAAATGGCGTGAACAGATCTGGAAATATTCATGGCCATTTGCCTCTTGGGGGATTTTTACGTGGGCACAGTTGGCATCCGATCGTTGGGCCTTGGGAATTTTTGCAACGACGCAGAGCGTGGGGCTTTATTCAGTGCTTTTCCAGTTGGGGTATTATCCAATGTCATTGGGTACTGGGATGGCCGTGCAGCTAATGGCGCCAATTTTTTACCAGCGAGTTGGTGATGCAAGTGATAAAGGCCGAAATGCAAGAGTAAATGCATTGAGTTGGCATCTAATCTGGTTGGCTTTGGGCGTAACGTGTTCAGCTTTCATGGTGGCATTGCTGCTGCATACAAAGATATTTCAGATTTTTGTTGCAAAGGAATACATGCCTGTATCTCACCTGCTGCCATGGATGCTTCTATCTGGTGGTGTATTTGCATCCGGTCAAATCATATCATTATATATAACGAGTCAAATGAAAACTCAGGAAATGGTGGTGGGTAAAATTGCCACAGCATCGCTTGGTGTTATATTGAATTTTATCGGTGCATATTTATTTGATATTACAGGTGTGGTCGTATCATCTGTAATTTTTTCTATAATGTTTTTTTTCTGGATGATAGCAATTTCAAAAAAGATAAATACAGTCTCAGGGGCGGGGTTGAGAGGGAAAAAGTATGCGAGATGAAGCATTGCTTAATGTTTAGTTTCACCTGAACACCATTTCCTAAATTTTCCAATATTTTCTGAGTTATTTATATCGAAAGTTGCAAAAATGAAAAAAATGTTGTTGAAAAAAATTTATCGAAAGTTTTGGAACGTTCTCAATAAACACAAAGTTGTATGTGAATTTGGGCCGGGTTGCTCTTTCGGGGTAGGTTGTTCAGTAGATTCTCGGTCATCCGTAGGTTGTTACACATCTATCAATAGCTATTCAATTGTAACAAAAGCTCAAATCGGAAATTATTGTTCTATTGGGAATTTTGTAACGATAGGCCCTGGAGAACACGACTTAACCCAGATTAGTACGAGTTCATTGTTTTATGAAAATAGCTATAAAAATTTAACAAAAAAAGATTGCAAAATAGGCAACGATGTTTGGATTGGAAATTTCGCATTTATTCGAAGAGGTGTTTTAATAGGACATGGTGCTGTAATTGGGGCACACTCCGTTGTACTACAGGATGTGCCCCAATTTTCAGTGGTTGTAGGCGTACCTTCTAAAATTATTAGAAAAAGATTTGATAAAAAAATGCAGGAGAAAATCATTGAGTCTGGGTGGTGGAATACTAATATAGTCGAAGCTGAAAAGAAAATTAAGCTGCTTCAAGGTTTGATATAATGATTCAATAATAGTTTCAGGCTTCTTTTTTCATGTCATAGCTTTTTTAATCCACAGAATCCCTTGAATGAACGATCAGGAGGATTTTGCGTGCTTCGGGTGGTAGAGTTGAGTGTAAAGGTGAAAATAGATGAATTCAGTTAATTCAAAAAAAAACCAATTCCATGAGGGGCAAAGCGTAGCAGTTCCTGCTGGCCAGGTGGCATTTCTTTTTTTATTGTTGGGTATTGGTTATCCGATCATACTGGCTACGATAGAGCACTCATCTTTTAGCGCCGTCATACTCCTTAGTTTCGATTCCGTAGTTGGCCTGATGCTATGTAGAAGAACTCAGGTTCAATTACGTGACCCCTCGCTCAGTATTCTTGGCTACTTATGGTTGGCAAAGCTTGGTGCGACACTGTTTCTCTTGTATGTGGGCTGGATACCTGAACTAGATCCTGCCTTGACAAGTAGGTGGGGTTATGATCCACAACGGTACTTTTTTCAAGCGAATGAATTGGTTGCCAATAATTGGTCGACTGATTTTATTTCGTTAAATTACACTGGTATACTCTACTATTATGGTGCGATCTTTTATGCCTTTGGGCATAATCCGGTCATTCCGGCTTTAATTAATGCGTTTATAACGCTTATTGCAACCTTGTATCTGGTTAAGGTTGGCTATGAGATCAAGGGTCAGAGAGATCGTCGGGATTGGATTTTGGCATTTGCCTTGTTGCTACCTGAGATGCTTTGGTACGATGTAATGACTTCTCGGGAAACGCTTATGGCTGTTCTGCTTTTGTTTGCGATGTTGACTTCAGGTCGTTATCTCGCACGCACTGCATCGATTTCCCTATTCGATGTTTTGATCAGTGTTGGATTGACTATGATCATAATTGCTAGCGTGCGTGTCAGCATGTTACTTCCGGTGGTCATTTCGATTTCGTTGATGGTGTTGCTGATTCAAACGAAGCGCGAACTGCGTTTTTCCCAAAGAATTCTTTTAACCACTGGCGCTGGCGTGGCGCTTATGACTGGGCCGGTTATAAATGCATATATAGGTGGTTATGATTTTCACATTGACAGGGCTTTCCATACTGTGGCGCCATCAGCGGAATATCTGTTTCAAATATCCGGCAAAGACTGGAGTCAGAACTCTATTGGTATGCTTTTGATTCCAAATGGTACATTGCAGTCTATTCTGTTTTTACCCCTGCGTATGATACTTTATCTCGTTTCACCGCTTCCAAATGTTATTATATCTGCCAGTGATTTGATGTCGGGTAGTTGGGCGGCTTGGCAGAAACTTTTAACTATGGTTGCGGCTGTCATCAATGTGTTTTTGATTCCCTATGTGTTAGCTTCTCTCGTTCAGTCTATCAAGTTAAGGAAAACAAACCCTGCACCTCTTCTGCTCCATATTTCATACTGGGTTACATTCGCGTCGATTGCTGGCGGGAGTTTAATCATCCATGCTCGATATCGCGTTATGGCATTGCTTCTGTTATGGGGATGTGCATGGTTAGGGGTGAGAACATGTCCAAAGAACCTTATTTATAGAACCACACTGCTATGGTATGGCTTACTTGCTTGCGGCGCTTTGTTTTATATAGCCTACAAGTCCGGTGGTATCGCATGAATAAAATTATCACCCGCATTAAAGGCGGTTTAGGAAACCAGCTCTTTTGCTATGCAACTGCCCGCAGATTGGCATTGGCCAACAACGCTGAACTGGTCATTGACGATGTAACAGGTTTTGCGCGTGATCATCGGTATAAACGCCGATATGCGCTGGATCGGTTCAATATCCCCGCTCGTAAGGCAACTCCGGCCGAACGGCTCAAGCCTTTTGAGCGATATCGGAGGGGTGTGAAGAAATGGATGGCCCGAAGCAAGCCGTTTGAAAAACGGCGATATCTGGTGCAGGAGGGGCTGGATTTCGATGAACGACTACTGGACTTGAAAGTAAAAGGTTCTCTTTATCTGGATGGACTGTGGCAAAGTGAGAGGTACTTCAAAGATGTGGAGCAGCTCATTCGAAAGGATCTGCGGATCATTCCACCTACGGATGCATTAAATCAAAGCATGGCCGAGGAGATTCTTAGCGCCCAGGCCGTGGCTTTGCATTTGCGCTGGTTTGATACGCCGGGCAGCACGGAGGTACACAATATTTCGATTGATTACTATCAGCGCGCTATCGCCCTGATGGAGGAAAAGCTTGTGTCACCCCATTATTTCCTTTTTTCTGATGACCCGGAAGCTGCCCGTTCGAAGCTATCACTGCCAGAAGGTCGGGTGACGTTTATCTCCCACAACCGGGGCGATGAGAACGCTTACGCGGATCTGTGGTTGATGACCTTATGCAGGCATTTTATAATCGCTAACAGTACCTTCAGTTGGTGGGGGGCATGGTTGGGAGGTGGGAAAGAAAAAAATGTGGTGTCACCAGGTAAACTTTTGGGTAAGATTACTGCCTGGGGATTTAAGGGGCAGATACCTTCTTCATGGCTGATGATTTAATCAAATGGGAGAACCTTGTTGGATATTTTTATTTTGGTTGCCAATTCAGACGGCATAAGATTTGAAGGTGTGCGCAACTGTTTTAAAACAACAGAACCAATTTATTTCAAGCCTTTCCGCGCTTTTGAGTACCAACAAACACCTCAGGCTGTAAACCATGAGTACCAAACATACATCCAAATCTGTGCTGACCGAAAAAAAATAATCATTAATACCTCTCCATTTGGCGAATACCCACTGTTTTTTTTTCAAAATCGAAGTCAGCTTTTTATTTCCAGCTCTTTGGAAAGGGTTTGTCAAAAAGCGGTTGAAGCGGAGGACGGGCCCTTAATCGATCGGGTAGCCATTTTAGAATCTATGATATTCGATTATCCTCTGAGACAGCGGACAATTTTGGCCAATGTATCGAAAGCAATGCCGGGTAAGTGTTATTCGTTTGATCTGATAAATGGGGTTTATAAATTAGAAAACCATTTCATTATCCCTTTTGACAAGGGAGAACCGGGTGCAGATGAGGCGTGCCTTCTCGACCAAGCAACCGAGGTGCTTTCGTCACTACCGTTAAATAATTTGACCAATAACGATGGGGATGTCCTTCTGCCGTTAAGCGGAGGGCTGGATTCAAGACTGTTAGCTTGTCTGTTGAAACGAGATGGCGTAAATTTTAATGCGATCACGTTTGGCCCTCCTGAAAGCACGGAGCGTATTATTGCACAAAAAGTAGCAAAAAATTTAAATATACCACTACGAATACTAAATTTGGCTACTGAATATTACAGGACTTATGGCAGCAAAGTCACTGCACTCACTGGTGGCCTCGCTAATCATCGCCATTGCCATTTGTTTTCCATTCTAACAGCAAATGGGATCAAAAGCGATAACATTATTCACGGATATTTGGGTGGTGAATATGCCGGAGCGGCTCAACCTGATTTTGCAACCAGTTACAAAATGTCGAAAAACGAAGCGTTAGATCAATTTTTAAATCAGCATGTTCGATCTCATCGTATTTGGTCAATGATTTCACAGATGGATAGTGATGAGATTATTTCTGATCTTGAAAAAATAATGCACGAGTGTTGCAAAGTAAATCTCCCGTGTCATTTTGATGAGTACGTCCATAATGTAGAGCGACAGTTTTCTTTGATTTCCAATATATTTATAATTTCAGAGCATTTCGGCCATTTTATTCGGCCTTTCGCAAGTCAGAAATATGCTGTATTCTTTAATTCCCTGCCGTTTAAATATCGAAGGGGACGCTATCTTTTCCGAAAAGCTGCACTTAACCTGTTCCCAAGGTCTTTTACGATCGGTACTCAGAGTCAAATTTTTCCGGAAAATTCTCTGAATGGGAAATTCGAAATGCTTTTAAGCCGGATGTTTTCTGGTTTGTCTTTTGCATCGTTCCTTTTAACAAAAGGGCAATTGGTTATTCCTAATCCAAAAGGATATGAGCATCATCGACAGGCCCTGTTTGGAAATTTAAAAACAGCTTTTTTAAACGGAATTGGTGAAATGAATAAATTATTGGGTGTGGACCTCACGCCATTTCAGCAGATTAGTTTCAAAAACAAAGATGAGTTATCATCACAATACCGAATATTATCTAATTCTATCGAGATTAAATGCCTTAGAAATAAAACACAGAGCACTCAGAATAATATTCATTCTGATTCGAGCTTCCTTTAAGATAGCCCACGGATATATCAGCTTCCCACGACTGTATCTACTGACTTTGAGGATGAAGGATAAGCTTTTGAAAATTCGAGGCGTGTTTCTGTGGAAGATTACTGACGATGTCTTCATGAACCTATCGACAAACTTTTGGGAGCATTTATGAAGCAATATTCCAACGGCATGGATCCTGAAGTAACAGTATTGATGGCATGTTATAATGCCAGTCGATGGCTGCATGAGGCTATTGAAAGCGTATTGGCGCAGACCTTTGATAACTTTGAATTTATTCTTGTTGACGATGGTTCAATGGATGAGACGTGGAAGATTATTCAAAGTTATCGAGACCGAGATGAACGAATTGTTGCTATACATAAGGAGAACACAGGACTAACTGATTCACTTAATGTGGGGATTTTGAAGTCCAGGGGAAAATGGATTGCTCGGCTGGATGCCGATGACATTTGCGCGCCAACCCGTCTTGAGGCGCAAGTAAATTTTATAGATTGTCATCCAGAAGTTGTCCTGCTCGGCACGGGCTATTTTGAAATTAATGAGCAGTGTAGAATTATTAAAAAACATAAGTATCCATCAGATCACCACAAGCTGGTTCACCATCTTGAATTTTCCAAACCATTTTTTCCCCACTCTTCAGCATTTTTTAGCCGTAAAATTGTTCAAGACATTGGATGCTATAATCCGTTATTCAAAAAAACCCAGGATGCAGATTTGTGGTTTCGATTAATGGAACGTGGAAGGATCGCATGTCTGCAGAATTGTCTTGTAAAGGTTAGAAAACATACGGGACAGATATCGAATTCAACTATGGGCACGTCACAATTTGTATATTTAATTGCTGCCGCTATCTGCCATTTTTTGCGGATTTATGGCTACCCTGACCCTTCAAGAGTTGGCGAAAACGAGGTTTGGCAGGAGTTTTTAAAATGGGTCGAGACACGTATATATCAAGAGGCTGTTTTTGAAAAGCGTAAGGCATGGGCAGACGCACGTGCAGAGTATTTCGCAATGAAGAATAAGTTGATTGGTGCGCTTTTTTTCCTTATCCGCCTCTTGCAATCAGGTCATTTATGTTCGTTGGTGAGGGAGAAGATTTTGGGTACTTCTCTAACTCAACGCCTTTCGTGGGAGAGGATGAAATTATTTCATGTTGTTTGATCATTTCTGCAGTAGATAAATTATGTGGGAGCTTGTTACGCTCTCCTCACTTGGTAAACTTATGCCAGGAAAATTGAATGAAAATTGTTATTGTCGCCCATAACCTGCGAGTAGCTGGCGGCCTTTCTGTCGGTAAAAATATTGTAAAAACTCTGCCGGAGATTGCTCCAATGCATGAGTACTTGATGATTGTTGCTGATGAATGTGGATACCCTGATTTTATTGGTGTAAATAATGTGGAGGTTATTAAATGCCCTTCGAGATCGTTATTTATGCGTATGGTTTTTGAAAAACGAGAAATGAGGAGGACAATAAGCTATTTTAAACCTGATTGGATTTGGTGTTTGGGTAATTTAGGATTGTCTGATCCGTTTTGTCGTCAAAGTGTTTTGTTTCATAGTTCTCACCACATATATCCCTCTAAGTATTATGGCTACAATTTCGCAGAGTCAATTAGAAAAAGACTTACTCAAATACCTTTACAGCGATGGATGTTGAAAAGAGGATTTCAGGCATCATCAAATATTTATTGTCAGACACAAACAGCAGCAAAACGACTTTCGCGTTTTTTCGGTATTTCGCCTGTACGATTGGGTATTTGTCCTAATGCTTTTACCCACTCTTTGAAAAAAACCATATATGATTTACATCTTCAAAAAGCATATAAAGACAAATTTGTTTTATTTACCTTAACGAAATATTACGCGCATAAAAATCTTGAACGAATTGTAGAGCTGTTTAAACAGTATTACATTGAATTAGAAGATGTAGTTTGTTTAATTCCGATTGATAGAAGTCAGGGAAAACGTGCAAATAAATTGATTGATAGAATAGAACAGTTAAATTTGAGCCGCCAAGTGATTTGTACCGGAAATATACCGCAGGAACAACTCAATGAATATTTTCGTGCTGCCGATGTAATGTTTCTCCCCACACTATTGGAGTCCTTTTCAGGCACATACTTGGAGGCTATGGCGTTTGAAACCCCAATTTTGACAAGCGATCTTGATTTTGCACGTGAGATATGTGGAGAAGCCGCTGCGTATATTGACCCATTTTCTTTTGATTCCATGCTGAAAGGCATTCTTCGGATAAAAAATGATTCTACTTATCGAAATGAATTGATTCGTCGTGGAAATGAACGAATAAAAAATCATTTAAAAGCTTGGCCAGAAATACTTCGCGATGTACTCGATCAGGAAGGAATAGAGCATGCCTAACTGTATATCCCGAAATGTTATTAGATTGGCATTTCTTGGTGATGTTTTCCTGGGTAAACAACCCGCCAAGCTGTCTTCCAGCCTTTATGAAATATTAAATCGGTGTGATCAGGTGATTGCAAATTTGGAAACACCCATTTGTAAGCCTTCACCAATAAAATCCTCCAAGATATTACTGCGAAGCGATCCGGGAACGGAAAAAATATTACCTGATTGGGGAATTACGGCTGTTACATTTGCCAATAACCATATTTTTGATCATGGAGAGACTGGATTTAAAGCTACTTGTGAAGCTTTGAATATTCAACGAATTCGGTTCGCCGGTGCAGGAATGAATCGGATGGATGCTGCTCGCCCTCTTTTTTTTGAGATAGGGTCATTGCGTATTGCTATTATCGCTTGTACAGAATACGGAACACAAGCTCAAGTTGCTACTGCTAATACACCTGGTTGTCACCATTTGGATTTTCCTGACATTGCAGCTCAGATTCGGTATCTCAAACAAAAGGTTAATATTGTCATAGTTACTCCCCATTGGGGATATTGTGATTATTCATATCCTCCTCAAGAAGTAGTGGAAAATGGGGAGAAACTCTTGGAAGCTGGTGCTGATATGGTTATAGGCCACCATAGCCATGTGGTGCAAGGCATGAATCAACGGAAAAGTGGTCAATTTATTGCTTACAGCCTGGGTGATTTTTATTTCGGAGATTATGATTTTCGTGGCCATAAAGTGTCTGCTACGGGTGAGAATGCTAAAGGGGTATGCCTTATAGTGGAGTTGTCTGCCAATATGTTCCCAAAAGTCCAAAAGATTTATACTCGTCAACACACCGATTATATAGCTCTTGATGTTGATATTGAGAAAAGAGAAAATGAATTTCAGGAACGAAGTGCGCCTTTGCATGATTTGTTTAATTATCCAAATTACTGGAGAGAAGTAGTGCGGAAAAGACTTTGTCGACGTTTGGCCTATTGGATGAATCCATTTAATTGGAAGCAAATGAAATTAGCTACTTTTAATGCCCTATGGATTATGATAAAACAGCAGATTGTGAGTAAAATGTGATGAGCTTCGTTCCAATAATAAAAAATGTTGTTCAAAATTTTCCTGAACCGTTAGGCTTTGTTATTTCGCATATTCCGTATTCATTACGACCGGGTTTCGGTAAGGGATACAAAAATCATCGTCATGATATGATATATTATGACAAGTTAAATCAGTTAGATAAAAAACATTTTATATTTCAAAGAGTTTATAAAATAGTCGATTACGCAATTCATAATGTTGAGTTTTACAAACAATTCTATAAAACTTACGGCTTTTCTTTGACCCATTTGAAATCATTCGAAGATATAAAAAATATCCCAATTGTAACTAAAAAAGATTTGGTTTCAGTTGGCATAGAGAAAAGATCAGCCTTACAAAAGGGACGATATATTCAAAATACAGGAGGTTCAAGCGGGCAGACATTAGAATTTTATATAACGCCAAATCTCATTTCGCAGGAATGGGCTCATATGCACAAGATATGGGAGAAAGTCGGGTATAGGCAGCGTTACTTGAAACTGGGATTTGGCGGTATGAATTTGAAAGAAAAGCCAATATGTTATGATGGCCTTCGACACCAATATTCAGTAAATATATACAAAAGTTTTCAGGAAGTTTCTGCCCTCCTTAGTAAAATTCTATCAAGACTTGATATAAAATATATTCATGGATATCCAAGTGCAATTTATGAATTTGCGTGTTTTTGTGAGAACGATTCTGAACTTTTGCGATCTCTCTCTGCCAAACTCAAGGGCTGTTTTTTAGCTTCAGAATACCCGAATCCAATTTTCAGAAACAAGATTGAGTCGGTTTTTTCAATCCCAACAGTTTCCTGGTATGGGCATACGGAACGTGCGATTCTCGCATGGGAAAAAGAGCAACCATTCGTTTATCATCCATTTCAAACTTACGGCTATTGTGAAGCCGTTGTGGATTCAGATGGGAAGAATAAGCTTATTGGAACTTCATATTTAAATATGTCATCCCCATTTATACGTTATGATACAGGAGACATGGTTGAACCCGTTGATAATGAAAAAGGTTTGCTGAAGTCTTTCAGGATTGAAGCTGGCAGGGAAGGAGATTTTATAACAGATAAAAGAGGTAAAAAAATTCCTTTGACGGGGTTTATCTTTGGCCGGCATCATAAGATTTTTGAAATCGCACAATATGTACAGATCATGCAAAAAGTTTCCGGTAAAGCCAGTGTTTTCGTAACACCAAGAAAAGAATTGTCAGGCGACATTACATGGCAAAAGTGGTTCGATAGCGAAGGTGTGGATATTGTACTTGATTTTAAAATAATAGAAAAACCAGTTCGTTCACCTTCCGGAAAAGTTGTTCTCAAGATTCAACAAGGTTGATTCAGAAGATTGTTTGAAAGAGTATGATGAAACAAATTTTGCAAAACTTGCGTAGCGGTATAACGAATTTGGTCGAAGTGCCGACACCAAATGTTAGCTATAATATGCTGTTAATAAAGACTCGTCGTACGCTCATTTCCGCCGGTACCGAACGCATGCTGGTAGAATTCTCCAAAGGCGGGCTGGTCGCAAAAGCCAAGGCCCAGCCGGAAAAAGTCAAACAGGTTCTGGATAAAATCAAAACCGAAGGTTTGATGCCAACCATAGAAACTGTTTTTAAACGTTTGGATGAACCAATGCCGTTGGGTTACTGCAATGTCGGTGAAGTAATAGAAGTGGGCTCTGGTGTCAGTGATTTTAAGATTGGGGATCGGTTGGCTGGCAACGGGCCCCATGCTGAGATTGTAAGTGTGCCAAAACATCTGTGCGCCAAGGTGCCTGAAAATGTTAGTGACGAACAAGCCGCTTTTACGGTTCTGGGAAGCATTGGCCTGCAGGGCGTTCGACTCGCTCAACCTGAACTGGGAGAAAAGTTCGTTGTAATAGGAGCTGGTTTAGTCGGTCTAATGGTTGTTCAGCTGCTCAGAGCCAGTGGATGCGAAGTGCTGGCGGTTGATGTGAACGAACAGCGGCTTGAATTGGCAAAAGGCTATGGCGCAAAGGTTTGTAATTCCGGTTCCGGTGATCCGGTAGCCGTCGCCGGGGCCTGGACTCAGGGGGTGGGTGTCGATGGCGTTCTTATTACCGCCAGCGCCAGAACCGATGACATCGTTCATCAGGCAGCTGAAATGTGCCGGAAGCGCGGGCGCATTATCCTGGTGGGGGTGGTCGGTCTGAACCTGAGGCGGAGTGATTTTTACCAAAAAGAATTGACCTTTCAGGTGTCCTGCTCGTATGGGCCTGGACGATATGACGATGCCTATGAACAGAAAGGCCAGGATTATCCCATAGGCTTTGTTCGATGGACCGAACAGCGCAACTTTCAGGCAGTGCTCGGGGCCATGGCAAATGGTCAACTCGATGTGTCAAGCCTGATAACCGACCGGTTCCCTTTGGTTGAGGCAGCGGGTGCATACGATAAAATTTCAAACGATCCCTCTGCGTTGGGCATTATTTTAGAGTATCCGGAGGCTGTTGATAGGTACAGGACAGTCTCGTATGCCGCTGATTCATCGAAATCCGCAGGCAAATGCGTAGCTGCCATGATCGGTGCGGGTAATTTTGCCAAGATGACCATGGGACCGGCTTTGGCAAAGACCAGCGCACGATTGAAATATGTTTCGGCCCGGACAAATGCTGCCGGGGCTTCCCATATTGCGAAAAAATACGGATTTGAAAATGCCACAACCGATCTGGATCAAATCTGGAAAGATCCCGAGGTCAACACGGTATTTATCTCCACCAGTCATAACTCTCATGCAGGATTGGTCTGTGCGGCTCTTAAAGCCGGCAAGCACACCTTCGTGGAAAAACCGCTCTGTCTTTACCCCGATGAACTCAAGGAGATTCAGAGCCTTTACTCAGCCCTTAATACTCCGTCCTCAGCACTCAGCCATCAGTCCTCAGTACCTTCCCTTATGGTTGGCTTCAACCGTCGATTCAGCCCCCATGTGAAGAAGATCAAAGATCTTCTTAAAGATCGCGGGGAGCCCTTGGCCATGCATTTTTCCTGCAATGCGGGGATTATTCCGCCGAATGTGTGGGTTCATGATCCCGAGGTCGGAGGCGGTCGTATTATAGGGGAGGCCTGCCATTTTATTGATTTGTTATCGTATATCGCTGGTAGCCGGATTGTATCGGTTTCGGCCGCTCAAATGGGAAAAAATGTGGCGGTCAAAGAAGATAAAATGGCGATGGTGCTTTCCTTCGAGGATGGCTCCATCGGCACGGTGAATTATTTTGGAAACGGCTCCAAAGGCTATCCGAAGGAGCGGTTGGAAGTATACTCGGATGGGCGTATCCTTCGGCTGGATAATTTCCGGAAACTGGAGGGGTATGGGTTCAAAGGGTTTCGTAAGTTCAATACCCGTTCCATGGATAAGGGGCATCAGAACCAGTTTCAGGCCTTTATCGATCGTGTCAGCGAAGGCGGTGAGCCGTTGATTACTTTTGATGAGCTGATAAATGTTACCCTGGCCAGTTTTGCTGCGGTGACATCGGCCCGTGAAGGGCGGATGGTTCATCTGGAGGATGAGTATGGTCGTCTTTTTGAATCCGCAGATTTCGCAGATTGACGCAGATTAATAATGCGTGAGTTGGTTGCTTTAATGAAATCACAGGGCATTAACTGGATTGCGTGAAGTTAAAAATATCATCTCTCTGATAAAAACCTGTGGTCTGAAGTGGCTTGGGTATCGCCTTGTCTATGAGGGGCAGCGTCGGGTCGGTCTTTTTGAGAGGAGAGCGCCGGCCACTGGATGGGATGATCAGCCACTCGGTATATTCCTTGTAAACCAGGGCCTTGACTCACCGGAAAAATATTCCCGCCATCGCTCCGTTTCCGATGCGCACTTTTTCTTTAAGCCGGAAGGCTTCAAACCATCTTTTCACTCATGCGTTCAGAAAGGCGCGGAGCCCAGTGATTCAATTCAAAGGGCCGAGGCCATTCTGACCGGGTATATCCGGTTCTTTAACCATTCATATATAAATGTAGGTTTTCCGCCGGATTGGCACCGAAATCCCATTGATAACACGGTCGCGCGATCTCAACGGCACTGGAGCAGTCTGTCGGATTTCGGATTCGGGGATATAAAACTCATATGGGAACCGAACCGGTTCAGTTTCGTTTACGACCTGGTCAGGGCCTATCAGCATAATGGAGATGAGCGTTATGCGAAGGCGTTCTGGGAATTGGTGGAAGATTGGAAGGAAAAAAATCCTCCCAATCAGGGCGTTAACTGGAAGTGCGGCCAGGAGATCAGCTTCCGACTGATGGCGTGGGTTTTCGGGCTGTATGGTTTTTTTGAGTCCAGCCATACGACCGATGAACGGGTATATTCACTTGCTCAGATGGTTGCGGTTTCGGCCAGGCGGATAAAGGCAAACATAAAATATGCCCTGAGTCAGCAAAACAACCACGGTATCAGTGAAGGGGTGGGGTTGTTTACTGCGGGCATTTTATTCCCCGAGTTCAGGCAGGCGGCTGACTGGCTTGATCTGGGAAAATCTGTGCTCGAGCGATCGGCACGGGAGCTTATCTATGATGACGGCAGCTTCTCCCAGCATTCTGTAAACTATCATCGGGTGATGCTTCACGATTATGTGTGGGCGATTCAACTGGGCCGGGTCAATGGGATTGAATTCAGCAAAGCCCTTCTTGAACGATTGAAAAAGGCCGGCGTGTGGCTGTCGGCCATGATGGATGAAAAGACAGGTCGCGTTCCCAATCTGGGAGCCAATGATGGGGCGCTTATTCTGCCCTTGACGGATTGTGACTATCTGGATTATCGGCCTGTGGTTCAAGCCGCTGGGGCTATAGAGGATGGCAAGGTCTGGCTGCCGCAAGGCCCGTGGAATGAGCTTGCCTGTTGGCTTGGTACCGGCTCTGAGCTGACAGCTGAAAGCCCGGAGCTTAAAGCAGATAAAATAAAACCAAAGTGGGGTAAAATATTTCGGGATGGTGGTTATGTCGTTTTTACAAATCAGACCACTAAACTGATTTTCCGCTGTCCTGAAAAATTCATTCATCGCCCCTCACAGTGTGATCTGCTTCATCTGGATGTGTGGCATCAGGGAACCAACGTGTTCAGAGACGGAGGGTCTTACAGCTATAACTGTGAACAGCCCTGGCAGTACTATTTTAACAGCGTAAAGGCCCACAATACGATTCAATTTGACAATCATGACCAGATGCCCAAACTTAGCCGATTCTTGTACGGTGATTGGCCCGGGCTAAAGGTGCAATACGATTTTGAAGCAAATTCCCCATATGTTGAAGCGGGGTTTAGCGATTGGAAAGGGTGCCATCATCAGCGGAAGGTTGAAATGGAAGACGGTTTGATTCGGGTAACGGATCTGATATCCGGATTTAAGGATCACGCTGTTTTGCGTTGGAGGCTGGCACCGGAAATTGACTGGACATTAAGCGGCGGGTGTTGCCGAGGCGGTGTATACAGCATCCACATTGATGCGGATAACGGACCGGCGGGAATCAAGATCGCAGAGGGATGGGAATCGCTTTATTATCACGAAAAAATGCCGATACCGGTTTTGGAGGTGAACGTGTCGCCCGCGTGCCGCAGGATGGTAACGGAGTTATGTATTGGAAACAGCTAAATGAAGGTTTTGTATTTTCATCAGCACTTTTCAACCCCTCAGGGGGCAACGGGAACCCGGTCCTATGAGATGGCCCGGCGTCTTGTTGAATGCGGGCATCAGGTAACCATGGTCTGCGGGTCAGGGTTCATGGCACGAAGCGGGCTTGACGGCAAGCCGGTGAAAGGCATCCGACGGGGAATTGTAAACGGCGTAGAGGTGATTGAGATTTGTTTGCCGTATTCCAACTACGACAGCCTGATGAAACGGGCGCTGATTTTTTTGCGGTTTGCCCTCAAAAGCATCATGATTGCCTGGCAGACCGATTATGACATTTTATTTGCGACATCCACGCCATTGACGGCGGGAATTCCGGGTATCCTTATGCGAGTGCTGAAACCGGGAAAGAAATTTGTCTTTGAGGTAAGAGACCTTTGGCCGGAGTTGCCGAAAGCCATGGGAGTGGTGAAAAGCCCTGTGGTGCTGTTCGGGATGACTTTTCTCGAGTGGTTTTCCTATCTGTCCATGCATGCAGGCGTTGCGCTTTCACCGGGTATTCGCAAGGGGATGTTAAGAGGTGCCGGTGCCGGGAAAGAAGTGGCGATGATCCCGAATGGTTGTGACGTGGATATGTTCAGGCCGGGAGATAAAGGTACGTCAGAATATTCACTGCCGGCAGGGGTGCCGGATTCAGGATTGCGGTGTGTATTTACCGGAGCGCATGGCATTGCCAACGGGCTGGATGCGGTTCTGGATGCTGCCAATATTTTGAAACAAAAGGGGCGTTTGGATATTCATTTAATCTTTATCGGAGACGGGAAATTGAAACCCCGTCTGCAGCAGAGGGCGCAAGATGAGAAATTAGCGAACTGTATCTTTGTGGACCCGATGCCCAAGACCCAGTTGGCCGGAATGCTTGGGAAAATGGATGTTGGCCTGATGATTCTGGACAATGTGCCGGCATTTTACTGGGGTACATCGCCGAATAAGTTTTTTGATTATATATCCACCGGGCTGCCGGTGTTAAACAACTATCCGGGTTGGCTGGCGGATATAATCACAGAGAATGATTGCGGGGTGGCGGTGCCGCCCGGAAATCCGGATGTTTTTGCTGAAGCTCTGATAGAATTGGCTGATAATCCCGGAAAGCTGAAAAGAATGTCGCAAAACAGCCGAAAGCTTGCTGTGAAAGAATTTCCCAGGGACAAACTGGCGGATCGGTTTGTGGCGTTTCTATCGAAAATTTATAAACAATAATCCACAGATTACGCAGATTAAAACAAATCAAAGATATTGACAATATAGATGATAAAGCGACTATTTGATTTATTTGCTTCAGTTGCTGGGCTGTTGGTTCTTTTTCCGGTGCTTGCTCTTATATCTTATCTGATCAGGGGCCGGTTGGGGAAGGGGGTATTTTTTCGGCAGGTGCGGCCCGGGCTTAATGGCGAGCCTTTCCGGATATACAAGTTCAGGACAATGACGGATGCGCGGGATGCTTCGGGTACCCTTCTGCCGGATGAACAGCGGATGACAAAATTCGGTGCGTTTCTTCGGTCCACTTCATTGGATGAACTTCCCGAACTGATCAATGTGATGAAAGGGGATATGAGCCTGGTGGGGCCGCGGCCGCTTTTGATGCAGTACCTGGAGCGCTATACACCGGAGCAGGCACGGCGGCATGAGGTGAAACCGGGAATTACCGGATGGGCGCAGGTAAATGGGCGCAATGCGGTTTCCTGGGAAGATAAATTCAAAATGGATGTCTGGTATGTGGATCATAAGTCCTTCCGGCTGGATATTAAAATTTTGTTTATGACAGTAAAGAAGGTCTTGAGACGGGAAGGGATTAATCAGGCGGGTCAGGCTACGGCGGAAGAGTTTATGCCTCACGCAAAGGCGCAAAGGCGCGAAGACAAATGAACAAAAATGTGCGCATGTTGGGAAATAAAGTATGAATGAACGTTTCAAAGAATGGAAATATCCGGAAATTGAAGACGGTAAACTCACCAAATATAATTGGGTGGTGCAGCATAAAGATAATCTTCAACTGGGATATAAAACCGATATCGGCGCGTTTACGTATATTAATGCAAAGAACGGTGTAACCATTGAAGATGAGGTTCAAATCGGGTCTCACTGCTCTATTTATTCTGTTTCGACCATCGATGAGAAAGAAGGCCCGGTTATATTGAAAAGGAATTGTAAGATTTGCAGTCATTCCGTGGTAATGCCCGGGGTTACGGTTGGTGAAAATTCCGTTGTTGGCGCCTGCAGCTATGTGAATAAGGATATCGCGGATAATGTGGTGGCGTTTGGGGTGCCGGCTAAGGTTGTTAGAAAAATATAATCCGCAGATTACGCAGATCGGCGCAGATTTTTAAAAAATGGATTGAATAAGATAATGGATTCTAAACGTATGTTTTTGTCTCCACCGCATATGGGTGGGGAAGAACAGATTTTTGTTAAACAGGCGTTTGACAGTAACTATATCGCCCCACTTGGTCCCCAGGTGGATGCGTTTGAAAAAGAGTTTGCTGAATATACCGGGATTTCTCACTGTGTGGCCCTGACCAGTGGCACGGCGGCCATGCATCTGGCCCTGAATGAGCTGGGTGCCGGGCCGGGGGATGAGGTGTTTGCGTCGACGTTGACGTTTATCGGCAGTGTCAGCCCGGTGACGTTTCTGGGGGCGGTGCCGGTGTTTATTGATGCGGACAGGGCCTCGTGGAATATGGACCCTGAACTGCTGGCGCAGGAACTGGCCGAATGTGCGCGGAAGGGCAGGTTGCCGAAAGCGGTGGTGCCTACGGATTTGTATGGGCAGTGCTGTGATTTGGAGCGCATTCTGGAAATTTGCGATGGGTATGGGGTGCCGGTGGTTTGTGATTCTGCTGAATCCATTGGTGCAAAATATCTCACGCAAAGGCGCAAAGGCGCAAAAAAAAATAGGACTGAGGACTTAGGACTGAGGACTGAGTATGAAGAGCAAAGTGCAGAGGACTTAGAGCTGAGTGAAAGGGGGGCGGCGCACTGCAGTAGGGAGTATGCAGTAGGCAGTAAGCAGGGGGAAAGATGGTGTCATGCCGGGGCCGGGGCGAAAGCGTCGGTTTTTTCGTTTAACGGGAACAAGATTATGACCACGTCCGGTGGGGGGATGCTGGCTTCGGATGACAAGGACTTTATCGATCATGCGCGGAAACTGTCTCAGCAGGCGCGAGAGGCGTTTCCGTATTATGAGCATGTCGAGATCGGGTTTAATTACCGGATGAGCAATATTGTGGCGGCCATCGGCCGGGGGCAGCTTCGGGTGCTGGATGATCGGGTTGAGCGGAAACGGGAGATCTTTGCGTATTATCAGGATGCGCTGGGGGATCTGCCGGGAATCGGGTTCATGCCGGAACCGGCGTACAGTCGATCGAACCGGTGGCTGACGGTGATGTTGATGGACAGGGATGTGTTCGGGGCGTCTCCGGAGGATGTGAGGCTGGCGCTGGAGAAAGAGAATATTGAGTCCCGGCCGGTCTGGAAGCCTATGCACAGGCAACCAGTTTTTCAAACTGGAGGACTGAGTGCTGAGGACTCAGGACTGAGTAAGGGCAAAGAACAGGTCTCACGCAAAGGCGCAAAGGCGCAAAGTAATATAAAAAGGAGATATCCCTGCAGGGTGGTTGGGGGTGAAGTGGCGGAGGATTTGTTTGCTCGGGGGCTTTGTCTGCCGTCGGGTACGGCCATGACTGAGGCGGATTTGAAACGGGTGGTTTCGGTTGTCAGGAAGCTTAAAAAGTAAGCGGTAA
>Ga0272441_10004752_pt1 | contig 24225 bp, 24 predicted proteins | sample SSMProp6N_FD_193582 | JGI IMG/M metagenome (GOLD analysis project Ga0272441, IMG submission 193582) | Marine sediment archaeal communities from Little Sippewissett salt marsh, Falmouth, MA, United States - SSM-Prop-6N | ecosystem: Environmental > Aquatic > Marine > Wetlands > Sediment ...
CCAAACAAGACTTGAGTTAAGGCCATGGATTCGATATTCGGCAACAATATTGCAATTTCTGTTTTAAACTGTGAAGGCGGGTTATTCTTTAACTCCTCATAAGCAAATCTATCGTAACTCAGTGCTTTTAAAGTTAATTCTTGGTAATCGCTGAGAATAGTGACTTTTGATAGTTCATCCCGTAACTCGGCAATTTTATTCTTATAATCTTCTTCTAAAGGGGAAAAAACTTCATCTGTAATTATTTCAACTTTTTCAGAGACTTTTGAAGAGACCACTCTAAGAACTAAAGTATCCGCGAATTGTTTTACCGTATCTGATTCAAGAAAAGAGCGTATTTTTACAAAGGTTTCATCTTTCATATCGGTAACCATTGCAGAAGTGTTTTCGATTTCACTCCTTGTGTTATCTAATTCGTCTTTTAAAGAATCCAATTGAATTTTAAAATAGGTTAAAGTTCCAAAGCTCCCGAAAATGAAAAATACTATTATAGCCCATTTCTTGCGATATTCGTTTCGAGCTTCTTTCTTTATCTGGTCAAGTTTCCGTTCTGACTTCTCATGAAGTTCCATATATTTCTTGAAGGACCTGTATTCGTATTTATCTCTTCTATTCATAATGCGGTTTTGACGCCTCGCGTCGGGTTTCATTTTTGGGTTTCATTGTTCCCGGTATCAATTTAGGTCACGCATCCTGTTTTGTCAAGAAAAGCACGTAAAAAAACACAAGATATTGGGGTAAATTTTTTCCACGCACCACGCTCCCGCGTGGGGGCGGCTATCCTGTCGCTCTGCGTCAATTCGTTGTTCTCAAAATCAATCTGCATATCCGTTTTCCGTTCTCATTTCAAATACACGACGCGTTTCGTAACCGATTCATCCCCGATTTTCGCCCGGAGGAGATAGACGCCGCTGCCGAGGGATTCATCGGGTGTCCAGACAATATTCGTAGGGGAGCACCTGCGTGTGCTCCCGTTTTCCGCATCACCACCAGATGGGAGGGCACGTAGGCCCTCCCCTACGGGCGTTTCAAAAACGATGCGTCCGTTTATATCGAATATTTCGATTTCTGGATTCCGGGTCAAGCCCGGAATGACAGATACGGAAATCGCAATCGCTGAATTGAAGGGATTCGGATAAAGGGAAATGCCGTAAGCAATGGGCATAAGCCCCTCGCTGCCGGGCGATTCCTCGATTACGGAATAGCCAAGCGAATCGACTTTGATAATATATGGATCTTCATTGTCTATGGACGGGTAAACGCGGGAACCGGCTATTATATAGCCGCCGTCGAGAGTAGAAATAATATCGTTCCCGTTTTCGTGTTTATCCGAATCTTCGCCGAATTTACGCGTCCAGACAGTATCGCCGGAAGAATCGAACTTAAGAAGCCAGATGTCGTAGGACATCGTTAGAGTTGAAAATGAACCGCCTACTACGATAAAACCGCCATCGTCGGTGCGACGAATACAATCGCCCACGTCATAACTTGGGACACCGTAAGTATTATACCAAAGCATGTTTCCAACCTCGTCGATACACATGATTAGAAGGTCTGAATAGTCGGAACTATCTACTCTGGCTAATCCAATTAGCACAGCAGTATCTCCGCCTGTAAACACGAAAGAACGTGTTATGGCAATTGACCCGCCGAAATCATAAGTTTTTGCCCAGAGCGAATCCCCTGTTTGTGAGACTTTCAATATATAAACGTCTGTATCCGGCGGCGATGTCGAATTACTCGACTGACCGCAGACAAGGAAATCTCCATCCGCAGTCTGATGAACATAATGGCCGATGTTACAGTTGTCGCCGCCGTAAGCTCTCACCCAGACAGTGTCTCCCCCACTGTCGGTTCGAATAAGCAGAACGTCATCAGCGTTTAGAAGCAAAGGTGAAGCATTTATCCATCCAGTGATTATAAAACCACCATCATAGGTCTTAGAGAAATCGAATGGCGCCGCATCTTCACTGGTAAAATATTTTTTACTCCATATAGTGTCACCAAAAACGTCAACTTTTAATAAGCATGGATAATGGTAAGGAAAATGTTCTGAAAAGACAATAGCGTATGCACTATCGGACGTTGCAACGTGTCTACCGTGGCCTTCATAGAAAAAAGGATCGCCGTAAGTCTTGTTCCATACTGTATCGCCGCATTCATCTATTTTCATCAAAAGAACATCCCTATTTCCAGAACTCAATGAAAACGCCCATGTTCCGGATGAAATATAACCGCCGTCCCATGCCGGGGTGATTTTATTAAGTCCCACATTATAAGGGCCGGAGTAAATTCGTTCCCAGGCGAATAGGGGGCTTAAAAATGCGAAAATTATAATTACGATTAAAGTTATTCTATTCATATCAACTCCAAAATAAAGGGGGTAAGGCTCTTTTTTTTAGAAATCAGTTTTTTAGAAATCAGTTTACATTTCTACTTTTACGGGTTTTCACAATCACAAGTGTTTCTGAGAGACGCACTTATGTTTGCAAGCATGTTTTCTTCGTATTCTATGTCATCGTAAAAGGTTTCATTATCCACGCTCGATTTAAACCAGTAAGTCGTTCCGTCCTGTCGAGCGATTCTAACGAAAAAATCGTAGTTTCCTTCCACTTGTAAATGAACTTCGTAGTATCCGTTGTCTGAGATACAACCTATGGTCGTATCATCTGTTACAGTGTTTATAAAAAGGACCATTCCGCAGTCGGCGTGTCGGTGGGGACATCAATCGCGCCACTAACAATTGGTCCTTCAGCGATTAAACTGCTTACTATACAGGCAATGCTGATTAATGTGATTAATACAATTCTCATGTTGTCTTTCCTTTCATTATAAGCCTTACCCCTCAATATTGCAAATTAATTTTTTCTCGCACCACACATCCGCGTGGGGGCGGCTATCCTGTCGCTCTGCGTCAAATTTTCGGCGGCGACAGCTTTTTTATGGAATTATTATCCTTGGAGGAGGATTTCCACAATGCTGTCGCCGCTAAATTCAAAACCGTGTTCACCCGCGCACTCGCGGCAAAACGGGCGATTCGGCGGCAGGACCGCAGCCAATTGTGCTCAACGCCTGCGGCGATTCGCGTGCAATCCGCGTTGTTCTTAGAGGATATAGACATGTCTGCCGCCGCCGCCATCGCCCCGGTCGCTTTCGCACCCCTTTTCGAGGTAGAACGCCTCGATTCTCCGCGCTTCCGCTTCCGTCGAGGCGTCCCAATCGTGCCAATGCTTGTTGCTCTTGCCGGCTTTTTCAAGTTCCAGTTTTTGGCGCGCCGGGCTATCCGTTACCCCAACCGCCCAAACGGAGTTGTTGCCGCATGTAACCCTTCTGATATCCGCAATAATTTCTTTTTCGGTCATCATTTCTCACAGTTATCTTTCTCGCGGTTTGCGAGTGCATTCGTTTGGTTTTGGTTATGCGTTAGCCGCGCATATTTCAGAATGGAGAGGGCGCAGGGCGCTCCTATCCTTTTGCGCCCTGCACTTCGCGCCCCCGCCGTTTCCCCCTTTGTCGTCCCTCAGCCCTTTATAAGCCTTCAAGAATAATTCGGCTTTTAAGATCTCAAGATTTTTTTTCGGTCCGAAAATAGAGAAATGCTCGCCGCCATTATTCGAGCCGACTTCCTTTGCCACCAATAACATTCCATCGCCCTCGCAAATGTGCGCTTCAACGGCATACGAACGCGGTTTCTTGAAACAATCAAGAATGTCGAACTCGAATTTTCCAATCGGATACGCTTCGGTCATGGTGTTGTTCCTTACTTAATATTATGTCGAGTTAGACGGGAGTCGATAAAACCCTCTCCCACAGTTATTCAAAATCGAGCCATCCAGTCGGCAATGCCGACAGATAACGTGCTCAACGGCTTCGCCGATTCGGCGGCAGGGCCGCAGCCAGCTCGCTCGACGCTTCGCGACTCGCTTCATGTTATTCAAAATCGAGCCAGCCATGTTTTTTATCCTCGCGGTAGTTTTCGTGTTTGAGGGCGATTTCGCGGGTAGAATCCGTGCCGCTATCGGGTCCGCGGAATAGTGCGACAGCAGGGGCGGAAATACACACCCCGTCGCTTGCAGCGCCACCCTTCTTTTTAGAGGGGAATACGCGCATTGCGCGGGAGGCTTCAGCGACGAGGTCGGCGTTGAGGTTGGTCGGGCGCGCGTCGCCGGGTTCCGGATCGAGCAGGATGATTTTTGTTTTACCTGCGAGCGCACACCCAACGACGACGCGGTGTTTGATCGGATCGTCGGCGGAAATGCCCGAAGTCTGTTTTTTGCCGTCGGCGAGTGGGCCGGTGAGGTTGCCTGCGGTGCCGGTCGTGCCTTTGGCCTCGAACACACCGAGCGTGCCGTCGGGGAACGTGCAAACGAAATCGGGCCTTTTCGCGCCAACCGGGAAGACTGCGCCCTTCTTAATCAATGCCGAGGTGTCGGCCCAGGAGTCGCATTTAAATATTTCTTCCATTGCCCAGCAACAGAAGCCCATACCAAATTCATCGGCGGCGACAGCTTTTTTATGGGGGTCGCAACCCTGGAGGAGGACTTCCAAGATGCTACCGCCGCCAAATTCAAAACCGTGTTTCCAAAACGGATAGAGAGAGACCGTTGCAAAGGGATCTTCGGAGAGGTTGGCCTCGCCGATAGTGCGGCAAAGGTGCATCGGCAAAAGCGGGAAAGCCGTTTTGCTATTTGAAGAACCGAACTCGCGGAATTCTACCGATGTTTGTTTTATCAGATGGAGGTTATCGAACATCGCCTCGAACGCTATGAATTCGTCCTCGTCGAGGTTGACTATGATCTGGTTATTTTCGATAGTGATGTTCATCAATAATCCTACGTTCGGCAGTAAATATACGTATTGTAGAGCGCAATGCACTACGGGTAGATTACGGGGAAAATACGGGGAAAAACCCCGTATCGTTAGCTATAAAGTATTACAGGGATTGAAGATAGGTAGGTAGGTTTATATCCTTGCCCTTTATGTGCAATTTATTTCGGATGTTCTTTCGGTGGTAATCGACCGTTCTAATTGCAATGTCTAACGCCTGAGCGATCTCTTTTGTGGTGAAGCCGTTCTTTATCATATTGCAGACTTCCATTTCCCGGGCTGTGAGTTTTTGCTTTCCTTTTTCCAAGCTCGGAGCGAACGATGAATTAAGGTTCTTTATCGTGCTTTCTATGAGGTCGAGATAAATATCGTCGATCTTGGAGCCTTTGGTCTTCATTTTTTCGATTAGCGGGAGAAGCAGCAGTTCGGAATTGGAGACCAAGCGGTCTTCGATGGCCTTTTTTTCTTTTTCAAGCTGGCTTAGTAATTCTCTTAAAGCGACGTTTTTTTCTTGGAGCGCTAATTCTAACTTTTTTCTTACGGTGATGTCGCGAGCGATACCCACAGTTCCGATGACCTGGCCTGATTTACCAAATATAGGCGACATTATTGTTTCAAACACAACTTTATTCCCATTTACATCGGTGATTGATTCTTCGAAAACAATTTGCACTGCCGCTTCCACCACACGCTTATCATCTTCTTTGAATTTCAGAGAAGTCTCTTTCCCAAAGCATATTTCACTTGTATGGGTGGCAATATATTCCGGTGTCATTCCTACGGCGTCACAGAATGCTTTATTGGCAATAATAAAATTGGAATCGTTATCTCTTAGCCATGCCATATCGGGAATATTGTTTATGAATGAATCCATTTCCACTGTTTTTTCTCTAAGCGCTTCTTCAGCCTGCTTGCGCTCGGTGATATCCTGAACGAAACCGACCAGTTTCACAACCACGCCGGTTTCGTTTTTAACCGGGTGCATGGAAGCGGTGAAAAAAGCGGGCCTACCGCTCGGGAGGTTAGCGCGAAAATCGTATCCCTCAATTTTCTCCCCGCTTTCGATGACTCGAAGCGCCGTATCCCTGAATCTCTTTGCGTCTTCGGCGGCATAATACCCGGCTTCTTCCTCGGGGGTAGGTTGACCGAGAGAGATATCCCGTTCATATAACGTGAAAATCTGATCCGACCAGTTTATTTTATTTTCAATAACGTCGTATTCCCAATAGCCAGCGCGGGCAATCTTCAATGCGTGGGAAAGCTCTTTTTCGCTTTCGATTAGTCTTTTTCTCGCGCGTTCCTTCTCGATCAGCGCTTTTGCAAAAATACGTGTTAGAAGAGATATAAAAATCCCCGCAGCGAGAACCGATATGACCCATATAATATCGACTACGTTTTGCGCAACCAAAGCGAACCCCCAAACCAGAAACAGAGCACGAAAATAGTCGATAATTGCGAAATGTAGAAATTCTCGTGGAAGGCTATAATTTGAAATCCAGTTGTGAACATATGTAAAATACAAAATATGGCAAAACTCACGACAATAAAAACAACCGGCAGATATTCCTCAACTAAACCATCGATTATTATCTTCTCGATAATGGCAATCGATAGAACTAACTTCGCAACGAGCATAAAAAAATCCATTATATTGAGGGCCTGTAAGTCCTTCGCAAGGATCGTGGTAATTGCGGCGACAATCGATAGTTCGGTTAGTGCGGCAAATCCGTAAAATAGTAGTCGTCTATTTATTTGAAGACTTAGGCTGATTCTGAATAGAAAGAACAACTCGAAAATCGTGATAACCGTGAAAGAGGTAACATAGACCTCGTTGGAGAATCCGGTCGCAAGCATAGCAACAGCCTGTCCAATATATAACCACAGATAGATCATGAACAATCCGATACTACAAATCGAAGCCGGTTCCGAACTCGAAATATACCCGAAAGGGAGCAGGCACCCGAGGATGCCCACGCCCTCTCGCTTCTTCATTATCAATAATCCCCAACTGAGGATGTTGAATGAAAATAGACTATATAATATGTATGAAATCATCGATAAACAAATCGTGTTTCATTTCTAATCGTCACTTCCACCCCAACCTTTAGGTTTATAAATACCTCTGCTGCTCTCTATCGACAGAGGAAGGATTGCATCCTTGGAAGTCCTCACCGAATACGCCGATACAGCCTGATTCTCCGGTATTTCGACCCAGGTTTGCTGCGAGTTCAAATATTCAGCCGTTCCCGAATAGGAACCTGCTGTCACGGTAGTAATGCTATCGGGAAAATCCACTTGACCGTCCGGTTGAAGCTCGACTGCGTAAGTCGACTGGCTCGTGTTACGGCTTTCGTAATTAAGATAGAGTTTAATCCCAACTTTTGCGGTTCCCCAGTTGGCGAATTCCGAGGTTCTATACTGTGTTCCTGCTGGTGTCGAGGTGAACTCGGCGATAACCGTCGCTCCGTCTTCGGGCGGTGCTTCTTCCTGCGCGAAAGCGAAGAAACACGCGAATAGCATTAATACAGACATCCATTTCATAATGGTCTCCATTTCTTTGAGCTTTATTATTTAGGAAAACCAGTTCAAAGCTCATAAACAACCGTTTTCCATTTAGTAACGGACGATTCCCCGCCCGTTTTGTGCGTTATTGGCAACGCTACGAAGCGTCGCGTTTGGGCAGCAAGGCCTCAACCGAGTTGCTCGATGCCACGCGACTCGTTCTTGTATGCGACGATTTTATCATTTCAAGCAATTAAAGGCGCGACCAGCAGTTTGAAAAACATGGGGGATGGTCGGAAATGATTTTCGCGCTCGTAAGGTTTTATCCTCCATAATTTGCGTCTTTCGCTTTGTTCTTAGGTTTTATAAAAGATTTTCCATAATTGATTATCCACAAGAAACAACCGGAGGTCGATTTTGTCAAGAGCTAACTCGTCATTTTTTGTGGTTCGTCGCGCAATGCCGCGCGGAGAGCGCGTTTAAGCCTGAAGCAATATCTCCGGCTGGGGCGTGCGGGCTTATGCAGCTTATGCCGCGCACATGGCGCGAAATCAGGCTATATCTGCCCGATCTGAGTAAGGATATCCTCGATCCTCGTAGCAATATCCGCGCGGGAGTCTGGTATGATCGCTTTTGTTTCGGGCGATTTGTGGATATTACCGATACGCGTGATCGCCTACTCGTAGCATTTGCTGCATACAACTGCGGCCCGACTCGCATACGAAAAATAATCGACGCATCCGGGGTAAGAACTATCGAGGATATTCAGCCGCACATCCCATTCGAAGAAACCCGGGATTACGTGAAGAGAATCATCCGTTTTCGGGAGGAACTGAAAACGAGTTGAGTATTCGCCTTTAAAAAGATTAAAATCGGCCAAAAAAAAGGGGGGGGCAATTCAATTGCTCCCCCTTAAACCTTCAAAAATGGCGCCCCGCAGAATTGAACTGCGGACACACGGATTTTCAGTCCGTTGCTCTACCAACTGAGCTAGGGCGCCGAAATTTCCAAAAGAACGAACCCCAATAATATACGCCGCAGCTTTGCGTGTCAAGGTATTTTTACCACGCGACCGGTCAAATAGCTTCGAGAGAACCTTTCATATAAGGAACATCCAGGACAAAGAGCATGGTGCCGGTGTGCTTGTCCAGGTCGCCTGTTACCGTTTCGATTCGGGTTACGATTTCGTCGATTTCGTCTGCGGGGATAGTTGTGATTATCGTCCTGTGATAATCGCCCGTGGTTCCAAGGAAGTTTATGAAATCGGCAAATAGAGGAACGCCCGCGAGCATACGCCCCAAACTCGTCGATTCGATAATCGACGCTCCGCGTATTCCCATTTCCACAAACAACTCGATAATCGAAGTCGCGTTCTCTTCGCCCTGAACAACCATAACGAGAAGTTTTTGCTCCCGTGTTTCGGTTTTACATTCTCCCGCGCAGTGGCGCAGGAACTCCTCGTAAAGGGCTGTCTGAGTCGGTGCGGCGACAATCGCTCTGCGCACAGATTCCTCTCTTAGAACAAGCGAGACTTCGGCAAGCAGCTTAACGTGGCTTTCCGGCTTATTCTCCGGCCCGACGATATAGCAGAACAGGTGGACTTTACGGTTGTCCGCCGCGCCGAAATTAACTCCGCGTTTAGATATCGCCAAGCCCATTAAGAAACTATCCAATCCCTCGAATCTACAATGCGGGATAGCGAGGCCGCCGCCGAAACCGGTCGAGCCGAGTTCCTCCCTCTCGGTAAAAGCGCGTGCGATTTCCGCTTCGTCAAAATCTGCCATAGACGGATGTTTGGCCAGAACGGAAGATATATCCTCAATTACCGCGTGTTTTTTCCGCGATTTCAAGGACGGAATACACAATTCTTTTTTTAGCACATTGAAGACATCCATTGCTGCCCCCTATAGGTCCGCGCCTTTCACAATAGCATATTTGGAAAGCGGCGGTCCTATCAATTCGTTTACCAGCACGGCAAAAAGGACGATGTTGACCATCTGGTCGAAAACTAGTTTTATATCCGGTGGAGCGTCTATGAAAAAACGTGTCGTTTGCATGAAAAGAACAAGCCCGATAGCTACTCCCGCTTGCGGAAGCATCGAAAAACCGAGATTATTGCGTATTTTCTTGTCGGAACGCGCCACGGTCGCCCCGAACCAAACCCCAAAATATTTACCAAATGCCCTCGCAACAACGTAAATCGAGCCCCAAAGCAACACTTCATAACTACCCAGAATTCCCAGCTTGAGTTCCGTGCCCGCAATCGCGAAAAATGCGGCGTAAAGCGGCGGCGTGAGTGGCGCGAGCGATTTCAGCGCGCGGATTCCCCTGCTGGAAATATTTATCAAAACAGCGCCGGCCATCATGTTCGCCAAAAGCGGCGACAGATGAAGGGAGATCGAAACTGCGGTGATTAGGAGTATCATCCCGAGAGAGAGGATGAGAATTTCGTTCTGATTCGATTTTTTGTAGGTCAAGAAATGCAGGAAAAAACCGCCGATTCCCCCGACCAGCAGAGAAAATCCGATTTCCGCGAATGCGCTTCCGATAGTCCCCGCAACGCCCGTAACTTCGATACCGTTCCCAAGGAAATTCGCGACGAATGCGAAAACCGCCGCGAAAAGCACGACGCATCCCGCATCGTCTAAAGCGACAACGCCGTAAAGCGTGTCCACGAAATCGCCCCTCGCGCGAAGCTCCTGGATAATGACTACCGTGGCCGCGGGAGCCGTTGCGCTGGCAATCGCGCCGAGAAGCAGTGAGAAAACGGGCGGAAACTTGAAAATATACAGGGAGAAGCTAACTACGGCGAATGTCACGAACAACTGTATTGCCGTGATCGTGACGATATTCATCCCCAGGCGCCGGAGCTTCGTTCGATTGAACTCCCCGCCGATTGTTATCGCGATAATCCCGAGCGCGATATCCGTGATAGTCCGCAGCGTATCGGTCATCTCGACATGGATAAGCCCGGTTACCGAATCCCCGAGAAGCAATCCCGCGACAATATAGCCGGTGATAGCGGGTAGTTTAACTATCTGCGCAAGCTTGCCGAGAAAATACCCGCCGACAAGCAATATTCCCACGCCGAAAATAATATGGTGATTGAAAATATCCCGGACCGCGACGATTATATCGAGAATAGAATCCATTTGTTACAGTCTAATATCAGTCCGCTGTTTTCGCAATAGTATTGTTGATAGGCGGCGAATTGAGATTTAGCGGAGAGTAAGTTTTTTCGAGCGCGTTTGTCGACCTCTACCGCGGCTGGGCGGAACTCGGGGCTTGACAACGAGAAATTACTTCGCTATTTTGATAACGAGGGTTATTAAAACTGGGGCAAGATATGGAATTATTCGTTGCGAAATTTCAGGATGGGGACGGAGTGTTTAGCGCCGATTACTCAGTTGTTCCCGGCGGTGGAGATAATTCCGTTTCAGGAGATTATTCCCTCGCCTTCGGCAAGGATGTTACGGTCACGGCAGATTACGTCACCGCCTTCTACGATGACGACTACCCCGGCAAGCTCGGCATTAACGAACCCGGCCCCACTTCCACCCTACACTACGACGGCTCAGAGGCGTCGGCGTGGGCAGAGAAGAACGCAGATTATACGCTAACTGTTAGTGACCATACAATATTCGTTGATGGAAATGGAGTTACGCTTACTTTGCCCGACCCGGACGCAGGTGTTGATAATTGCCCCGGAAGAATCTACTACATCAAGAACATAAGCGAAACTACCGCTGACTCAGTGAATGTAGATCCTCCGGCTGGCTCATTAATCGAACATCTGGGAAACAAATACTTACACGCTGGGGAAGGTTGGGTTATTCAGGCCGACGCAATACGTTGGTGGATTATCTCCAAATACTAATGGTAAGCGGAAAATTCAAATATATCCTCTTGGTCAGCCTATTCTTGTTCGGGCTAAGTCTCGGGCAACAGGTATTGTTTGAATCGGAACTTGGTTGTGGCGCGGATGAATGGGATTACCAGCAATGGTTCGATACGCTGGAATCACACGGTGCTACTGTTGATTGGACGCAAAACGTCGGTTACTCAAACATGGATATATACGAAATGTATTGGGGCCAAATCGGCGCCCTCCCCGGAGAAATCCGAAATATTGTGGTAGAATACACGCGTTTAGGCGGTCACGTTGTTATTTGGCATTGGGGCGCACCATATCCTAACTGCCCCGAACTATGTTCCTTACTAATAGATACCGCCTGGTCTTCTACAATAGCAATCGAGGATTCGCACGTATTCAACCAAATCGATAGATTTTTTTCGTTCTATCGTTTAGTCGAAAACGTGGAATATATGAGAGTTAGTTCAGGTCTTACAGTTACTTGTGGTAACCATGCCTATCCGTTTATATTTTCGGATACTTCGGATATCGATATATATACTGACCCTATCGCTGCAATCTCGTATCCCTTTATTCAAGAAGGAAGGTGCGGATCTTACATTATGCTCGTAACCGGGACACGTTATTGGGATCTCGAGGCTGGCCCATATCCCGGTAGCGACGGGTGGCGGCTGGCTAGGAATATGCTTCTCACCGGTGCTAATATTCCCGGCTGGCAACTTCCCCCCTGCGCGGTCCCGGAGCCGTTCGAGATAGAGGTCGATTCCGTGCCGGAATGCGCGAGCCCTGGGGATACGATAACCCTCACCGGTTGCAACCTCTGGCAGGGGAGCAACGAGAACATTGGCGGCGACATAGAAATCTATTTCTACGGCCCGCAAGATACCGTCGTAATCCCGTTCGAGTATTCCGACCATCGCCCCGACCCACATTCGCTCTATGATACGTGGCTAAAGTTCATCTGCCCGGCTTTGCCCGATGGCGAATACGACATCGAACTCGGTCACAAAGCGATTACGTTCTACGCGGAGTCAATCACAATCCCATGCGACAGGCCGGATTATTCCCTCTGCCACCGCACCCCCAACCCTTTCACCCCCAACGGCGACGGGATTAACGACGAGGCGGAGTTCACATTCCCTGACCTCGGTGAGGTGCCCGGCACAATCAAGATATTCACGCTGGGCAATCTCCGCGTGCGAACAATCGAGGTGCCCACCGGCGCGGGCGCTAAGCAGGAGGCAATCTGGGACGGCACCGACGACACCGGCGAACCGCTATCGCAGGGAATCTACATTTACACAATCCGCGCGGAAGGGCGGATAAAATGCTCAGGAACGGTAACGCTGGCAAGGTAATTAAAAATTAATAATTAACAATTAAGAATGAAGAATGAAAAGGCGGAATGAAATATTGGAGAGGTCGAAGGGATTTGCGGTGAGGATTATCAGGCTCGCGCAATATCTGAAAAAAAGGAAGATATTCGAGTTGGCCAGTCAATTAATCCGCTGCGGAACCTCTATCGGTGCCAATATCCACGAAGCTCAATGCTCCGAGTCCAGAAAAGACTTCATTCATAAAATGAGTATAGCGCTAAAGGAATCCCGCGAAACCGAATACTGGATAGATATCATCATCGATTCAAAAATAGTCCCCGAAAACCGAATGGCCGGCTTGAATGCAGAACTCGAAGAGATAACGAAGATGCTTATGTCTATCGTGAAAACAAGTAAGAAGAATTTATAATTAACAATGAATAATTAAGAATGAAAAAACACAAAATAAAGAATCGATGGTCGATCTTAATAGGTAGAGCATCGCATTAGAGGAGATAGCCATGAATGTGCGACAATTATTAATTATTAATTGTGCATTATTAATTGCGCTCTGCGCGTTTGCGCAGGAGAAGGGCGGCGAAGCTGTATATATCGGGCCGCAATCCACGACCCCCGTCTATCGAATGCCGATGGTTATATCCCCCGGAAATTCGGCGCGCGACGAAACGCCACAACCGAAAAATGGCGCGGCATTCAGGGCGTTCGACGTTTCGGATACCGTGACCGTGAGAACCGCTATCCGTCCGGGCGAAGCGCTTTCCGTGGATATCGATCCGCGAACCGGAACGTTCTTCGTGAACTTACCGGGCGACGGTCTTTCCGCGACCGGCGAAAGCGCGGTTGCCGCCGCCCCCGAATGGATCCGCGAAAAGCTCGCGCTGCAATTACCGCATTTTGGGGCGATGGCTGACACAATGGCGAGCCTGATCCTCCACGCGAACGATTATCACATCGACGAAATCGCGTTCGTCGTGGCGAACCTCCCTCCCGAGGCGGTCGCGGATTCACGTTTCGACGCCGATCTCGTAACCGAGAACGCGGAGTGGATTTATCGCGTCGCGGATTCGCTCGCGTATGTCGAGTTGGTGGAAGACGCCACCCCCGGCAATATCAAAACGACCGCGAGATACCGCTGTGTCGATCTTTCAGTATCACCGCTCGATACGGTTTGGATGGAAATCCCGCACGATGTGTATTATTGGTGGATCGTGCATCCAGTCCTGACCGACGAGGCCCCAAAAAAACGAGATTCCGGCACGGAAACCCAGCAGTGGACTTACGGATATTTCTGGCGAGAGTATCTCTGGACTGATCCCGATCCGACCTTCCCATACACTGCCGGTGGCTATCCGCTATTATCCGATCACATGAAAGAGTGCCGATACCTCTGGTGTCGGCGGGATACTATGCTTACCGGAATGCGCGATTTCATGCCCGGCGACGGCGCGTTGAACGTCCTCGGAAACTGGACATTCCGCGTAGTGCCCAATTCCCCAGTTTCGCCGAGACCGATTCAACCGAACCAGATCGCATTCAACCACGGAGGAAACTGCGGCGAGATTCAAGACCTCATGATGGCCGCAGGTCGAACCGCGCTTATTCCTTCTCCCGGAGTCGTCGATCATCTCGAAGACCACGTATGGAACGAGTTCTTCGATAATATCTACGTCGATACGATCGCCGCGCTCGGTTGGGGCGGTTTCCCCGCGACGCAGGTAAATAGGTGGGATTACGACGGCCATACCTACCTCGCCCCGCGTTGGGCCGGTTACGACGACCAGCGCGGCGGCAGCAAGGACGTTTCCTTCGTCTGGGATTATCGCGGCGATGGAAAACTATTCAACCGGATCGACCAATACAGCAGCAGTTGTTCGCTTCTCGTGCGCGTTAGGGATAGCGAGGGCGACGCCGTCGATGGCGCGATTGTCCAGCTTTACTCGGATACTCCGGGCGGCGATCCGGGATATGTTTATCTCGGCGCGGTCGCGATTACTGGCGCGGACGGTTGGGCGAAATTCGCCGGCGGCGAGGACAACCCGTATTATGCGCGCGCCGTATCCGCTATCGGCGAAGCTCCGGCGTCGAGCGTCGTTATGTTAACAAGCGCGGCGATCGCCGGAGGTAGATATACGACTACGATAAACCTGCCCGGTTCGCTGCCGGAGCTGGATATTATCACCGCGTCGGTGCCGCCGGATTCTCTCGAAAGAGGATTGATTGTCCAGTGGAAAACCGTTTCCGAAATCGTGCGCGGAGAAAACACATTCACGAGCCAGGAGCTCTCTTGCTGCGATCTGCGGGAAAGCGGCGCGGTTACTGGCGCGCTTTTCGATTCCACTCAAACAGCAAACTGGGAATCGTCACTATCCGCTTCCGCATGGCTTTATCGTAAAAACGCCGTCGCGGATACATCGCAGTTCTTTTTCCCGGATAGCGGCGAATATACTTTCATCCTTTCGAATGAGGAAGGTCTTGCGAATGACCAGATCGTCGAACTAACGATAATCGGAATCGACATGACAGCAGTCGAAGAGAAAATTCCGTTACCGTCGGCAATGACAATCAACGCGTATCCCAATCCGTTCAATTCCGCGGTTTCAATCACCGTAGGGGAGGGTATAAGACCTTCCCGAATAGAGATATACGACATAAGTGGACGAATGGTCGATAACATATCCGTAGGGGAAGGCCCCCGTGCCTTCCCGTCGCGGGAGCACACAGGGGTGCTCCCCTGCGAAACCGCTTGGCAACCGGAGGCTTCCCTCGGCAGCGGCGTATATCTTATTCGCGCGAAATTTAGCGGTAAATCGGTGTCGAAACGTGTCGTGTATTTGAAATAAAATCGTAGCGAACCGAAGCGAGTCGCGTATCGTCGAGCACCTCCGGCTCCCTACGGGTCGTGTATATGAAATAATATAACGACCCTGTTGGCCGACGTATAAAAAATCGACATCGATGGCCGTATGGTCACCGAAATTCCCGCAAATAAGCTCGTATGGGCGACGCAGGCGTCGCCCAAATCCCCCCATTCCTCGGATTAATAAAAAAAACAACAAAAAAACTTGAATAGGGACGTAATATTATGTATCCTTACCATGTAATCATCGAAAACAGTGGAGGATGTTTCGATGGTTTATGGAGAATTGGGGTAAATTTGCCCCTTTTGTCCATAAATCGTTGTTCTTTAATAAGTTATCTCGAATGTCCGGGCGATAAAAGGGCGTTACCCGTGGGTAGAATCTTAGTTCCCTCGGGTAAGACCTCACGCCCCGTGGGTAGAATCTTAGTTCCCTCGGGTAAGACGTCACGCCCCGTAGGTAGAATGTTAGTTCCCTCGGGTAAGACGTCACGCCCCGTGGGTAGAATCTTAGTTCCCTCGGGTAAGACCTCACGCCCCGTGGGTAGAATGTTGGTTCCCTCAGGTAAGACGTCACGCCCCGAGGGTAGAATTCGACGAAATCAAGGGAAAAATTTAATCGAGGAGGAAAAATGTCACTTCAACATGCAAGAAAACCGTCGTTGTTAAGCGATTCCGACTACGGCGAGCAGACGGATATCATCGAAAAATTTCTCGCCGACGACCGGTCATTGCCGAATCGACCGACTCATCTCGTTGCGGGGCAGGCCGCGAAAGGGCTTGCATTCCGGCAGGCGCTCGATGCGATGAATACGGCGCTCGGCTATCGAAAGGAGGCCTCGGACACTATTAAAGACACCGTGGCCGCGATGGACGAGTTGTTGCGATGGATGCGCAACATCCTCCCCACCCTCTCCGACGAATCGATTTTGCTCCCGTTCGGGCTGGACACGAAAATCCCCGACGGCTACGCGGAGTTGAAGGACCGCGCGGACATGGTCGATGCGCATTGGCAAACGGTCAAGCTGGAGCCGCTTTTCGCGCCGGTCGCGGTCCGCGTGAACGAGCTCGCGCCTTTGATTTCGACCTACGAAACCGCGCGCGAGGCGCAAATCGTCCTTACAGGCGAATACGAGCAGCGTCAGAACGAGAAAGACATCGCACGTGCGGCTCATCACGAAATCGAACGGTTGATTTTCAACTGGTATGCCTCGTATTATCCCGACGGGCAGCACATTTATTGGGAAAACACGCCCTGGGGCAAAGCTCCTCTCAAACCGGGCGAGGTGCCGGAGCCGGGAATCGAACGCGCGAAATATCCCGATGAGGTCGATGATCTCGCCGTGGAACTCAATTTCCTCGAACTGCCCGAAATCACATACAAATATACCGAGGAGGTGGGCGTCACGTTCAATCTCTACAAGGCCGATGTCAAAATCGGCGACCCCGCACCGGAACGTCCCGCCGCGCCGTGGTTGAGCGGTGTCGAGGGCTATTCGGTCACCGACTCAAGCGCTGTGAACAATCGCGATAATTATTATTGGGTCGTCGCGGTTTTCGAGGGCGTCGAGGGCGATTTCGCCGAGCCGGTATTCGTGAAATATAAACCGGTGCCGTAAGTTATTCGAAAAACGGGAGAGTTAATAGTTCTCCCGTTTTCTCTTTAATAAGGGCGAGGCTTCGCGACGCTACCGAGCGGAAAAATCGACAGGAACGAATAAGGAACTTCATGAAAGATAAAACCAGAGAACAGCTTATCGAGGAATCGGAGCAGCTTAGCTCACGCGTCGTCGAATTGGAGTTCGCGGAAATCGAGAGCAAGAACGTGGCGGAAGCGCTTCATGAGTGTGAAGATAAGTTTCGAATTCTCGTAGATAACGCACCCGATATAATTATGATGCTCGACCGCGACGGCACGATAACATTTATAAATCATGTCGTTAAGGGACTCTCCGTCGATGATGTTATTGGCAAGAACGTGAATGAATACATACCGCCGGAACATATCGAAACCGCGATGAACGCTATCGAAACCGTATTTAGGGATAATGAGGTAAAATCGTATGAAGTTAAGGGTCTCGGTCCCGACGGCAAAATAGCACATTACTCGACGCGCATCGGTCCAATCGAGCGCGACGGCGAAGTCGTGGCTGCAATTCAGATTACAACCGACATCACCGACCGCAAGCTGGAGGCGGAGGCGGTTAAGGAACGAATTAAGGAGTTGCAAGCTCTCTATGGATTATCCAAGATTGTCGAGCGGGAAGGGATTACGCTCGATGAACTGCTTCAGGAAACGGCGAGAACCGTTCCGTCGAGCTGGCGATATCCGGAAATCGCCTACGCGCGGATAACTTTAGGTGAGAGCGAGTTTTGCTCGGAGAATTTCGCGGCCAGCGATTGGAAACAAAGCGCAAACATCCAGGTGAACGGCGCAATAGTCGGAAAAATCGAAGTCGGTTATCTGGAAAAGAGACCGGAATTGGAAGAGGGTCCTTTTTTCCCTCAAGAAAGGGCCCTTATAGATGCCCTTGCGGAGCGGTTAGGGCACATCATCGGGCGTAAGCGGGCGGAAGAGGAACGCGAACAGCTGTTAAAAACATTGGAAACAAAGGCCAAGGAACTCGAGCAGATAGTCTATGTCTTCTCCCACGATCTTCGCTCTCCACTTGTGAATGTCCAAGGATTCAGCAAGGAACTCGAATATTCTATCGAGGATTTGAAAACGCTAATGCAGGATGAAAGCGTTCCCGAAGAGATAAAGGATAAATTCGCTTCCATTACGGAAGACGATATTGTGAGTTCTATCAGATATATCCACACAAGCGTAGCCAAAATGGACAGGTTGTTGAATGGGTTGCTGAAAATTTCGCGTCTCGGGCGCGACGCAATTGAGATTAAGCGAATCGATATGAATCGTATGATGAAAGATGTTCTCGGCGATTTTGAATTTCAGGCTAAGAAGATAGGCGTTGAGTTAGGTATTTCCGATTTACCGCCTTGTCGCGGAGATGTAATACAGATAAGTTTGGTCTGCTCTAATATCATAGGTAACGCGCTTAAATACCTCGACCCCGAACGCGCGGGGATTATCAAAATTTCTGGATATGCCGAGGGTTCTCGATCCGTTTATTGTATCGAGGACAATGGTATTGGTATCGCGCCTGAGCATTTTAAGGACATATTCGCTCTATTCCACCAACTCGATCCGGATAAAAGCGAAGGCGACGGATTGGGATTAACGATCGTAAAGAGGATTCTCGATAGAGCCAACGGGAAAATCTGGTTGGAATCCGAGATTGGAAAGGGAAGCAAGTTCTTTGTTGAGTTGCCGGGGAAATAAATGTAGAAAAAAGAAGACAGGAGTTCCGGCGTGGAGCGCAGATATTCTGACTCCTAACTTCAGACTCCTGACTAATAACACTAAGGGGGAAAAATGAAAAAGGAAGTTGTAGTTCTGATCGCCGAAGACGACGAGGGGCACGCGGCGCTTATCAAAAAGAACCTGAAGCGTGCGGGGATCGCAAATAAAATAGTGGTCTTCAAAAACGGACAGGATACGTTAGAGTTTCTTTTTTATAAGGGAGATGGGCCGCACAGGGAAAAAGGGAAGCCGTATTTGTTGCTTCTGGATATTCGAATGCCCAAGGTCGATGGCGAGGAAGTGTTAAGGCAGATCAAGCAGGACGATGAACTGCGCAAGATGCCCGTGATAATGATAACCACAACGGACGATCCGAGGGAAATCGAAGCCTGCCACTCTCTGGGATGTAGTAATTATGTTACCAAACCTGTCGATTACGACCAGTTCGTCGATGCTATTCGTAAACTGGGGCTTTTTCTGCTAATAGTCGAAGTCCCGGTAATTAACGGCGCGCTCGATTGATGGATGCGAAAAAGAAAATGCTCGAAGTCGCCGTGGTCGAAACTCCCGGAAATTACACAATTCTCGTCGTCGAAGACGAGAGTAGTTTGAACCATTTAATCCAAAAAATCCTTCGAAGAGCGGATTTCCGAACCGACGGCGTTGAAAATGGCACCGAGGCTGTCGAGTATGCGACGAAGCACCCGGAGACATTGCTGTTGCTGGACTATTTAATACCGCAAATGAACGGAAAACAGGTAATCGAAGCGCTAATCGAGAAAGCGTGCAACATCCCGTTCATTATAATGACGGGATACGGCGACCAAAAAATCGCCGTGGAGATGATGAAGTTAGGCGCAAGAGAATATATCATTAAAGATCCGGGGTTTATCGAGGTTTTACCCCAGGTTGTAGGAAAAGTCATTGGAGAATTGGAGAAAGAGGAGAGATTAACCGAGGCGGAAGGAGCTTTGCGGAAAAATGAAAAGAAACTCGTCGCGCAAAATCTACTCCTCGATAGGAAAAACGTCGCCTTAGGCGAAATTTTAAATCAACTGGATATCGAGAAAAAGAACCTCGAAGCGAGATTGGTAACAAATATAGACTTGTTGCTCCTCCCCGTTTTGGAACAAATGAAAATCAAAGGCCATGGTTTCGATGATAAGTGTATTAAGCTGATCGAAAACACGATTAAAAATATAACATCCTCTTTTGGACAAACTCTGGCTAATCAAGAACGCAAACTCTCGGCAAGAGAGATCGATATCTGCAATATGATTAAAAACAGCATGACCACGAAAGAGATAGCCCGGATGCTCAGTATCTCGACAAGAACTGTGGAGTCTCATCGCAATAATATCCGAAAAAAGCTGCAAATCAATGATAAGAGTATAACGCTCCTCACTTTCTTTAAATCCCTTTAATACTCATTTTCCCGTCCTTAATACGGATATACCATCCGTATTTATACCGTATTCTTCAAGTAATGTAATTCCCTTGTCCTCACGTATCATCGTTACGTGAGAAAGTGGAACAAAAATACTAAAACCCTCAAGGAACTTGAAATGAGAAACGGTATAAACAACAACAAAACTATTTTGGAACTCGACAATTATGAATTCGGGGCGCTAAAAATTATGTTTGATAATCTCAAACAGAAAAAGCGTGTTTCGTGTGAGTTCCGCGAATTCGGCTCTCAGCAAGGCGAGATTGTCTATCAAATTCTGCCTATGCATCTCTGCAGAATTATGGGCGAGATTAATAATGGAGTTAGTCCATTCGCTTCGACATCGCTTTACAATTTCTGGAAATATGGTTTTGAAATCGGCGGCGACAGCGCCTTAAAAGTCCTCATTAAGGCTTGTAATCCCCATGGAAAAGCTGTCGCTGCCTATAATTTTGGAATAGCCTTCTGCGCGTGGGCAATGGAATCTGTTTTCCATTGCGAAACATGGGTGAGCGCTACGGCACTAATTGAAAATGGAGCGGTTTTCCCCGATGGAACGGAGAATCCCGATTTCGTTTGCACCTTCGATGACGACTCGCTCGGAATATTCAAGGCATGGGGAACTTCCGGGACGGAGCGAAATCTTATATGCCACCTTTGCGAATATAAAAAGCACCTGCAGGGCATCTCCGCAGACAGCCCGATTAAAACGCGCGTAGTTGTTGGAACAGCGCTCGAAGGCGAAACCAAGGTTGTTCTGCTCGATCCGGAACCCACCAAAACGAGGCCATCGAATTTAAGCGTGGACCTCGTTCGCAGAACCGCGAGAAAAATGCGGCAACGCAGTTTTAACAAAATCGTAAGTAACGATGATATCCGAAGAATGGGAGTGATAATCCCATCTGAAAATAGCCGCCAAACCGAAAATAGAAGAGCCTATTCGAGTTTTCCCGCACCAATCGAAATCCGATTCCGTAACTACGAGAACGAAATAATCCTCAAATACGATAGATATAGGGAAGATAAAAGACATGGCTGGCTTGAAGTTAGATTATCGAGTAAGACTCGTCCCTCAAAATCTAAAGATATCGACAGTTTTTCTCGCCGAATCGAGCGCGGTTTAATCGAGTCGGAAAAATTTATGAAAATGAAGATTTTTTAAGGAATTGAAGATAACAATGAAAAGCGAACTTTTTAATCGGGAGGCGAAAATGAGAAGCTATATCAACCTTTTGTTAATAACGGTGCTATTTTCTGCGACAACATTCTGCAGCTGGGAACTCGCATTCGGCGGAAGCGATATCGATATGGGTCGCTGCGTAGTGGAAACAGACGATGGCGGCTATATTCTGACGGGCACAACAGAATCGTTCGGCGCGGGCGATAAAGATGTTTACGTTATTAAGGTAAATTCTTTTGGCGAAACTATGTGGATGCGGACTTTCGGCGGCGAATATGACGACGAGGGTTATTGTGTTATCGAAGCAGCCGATGGCGGATATATCGTAGCCGGTGTAACGGAATCTTTTGGCGAAGGCGGCGATATATATCTAATTAAACTGGATTCAACCGGCGATTCGATATGGACAAAAAAACACGGCGGGTGCAATTATGAAAAAGCCACTTCCGTAGTCCAAACATCCAACAAAGAACTCATCGTTACCGGTTGGACATATTCTTACGGCGCCGGCGGATCCGATATTTACGTTCTGAAACTGACTTCGATGGGCGACACAATCTGGACGCGCACTTGCGGCGGAGCGTTCGATGATTTTGGATATTCCGTTTCGTTGACCGCCGATAATAAATACATCGTAACCGGTTCCTCGAAACCTACCAGTTCGGGCAGGCCCGATGTCTATATTCAAAAACTCGATGCGACAGGCGAGACCCTGTGGATGCGAACCTACGGCGGAAGCTACTACGATATTGGCTACGGGTGCGCGAGCACATCCGACGGTGGATGTATCGTCGCGGGTGCGACATCCTCGTTTGGAACCGGCTCTCAATATGACGCCTATATCCTGAGACTTACATCATCCGGCGACACCCTGTGGACCCGTAGATACGGCGGAAGCGCAAGCGAAAAAGCATACTCCGTCGTTCAGACACACGATGGTGGATATATCGTTGTCGGAGAGACGCAATCTTACGGCGCAGGAGCTTACGATATATACACCCTGGGCCTTTTCTCGACGGGAGATACCCTATGGACGAGCACTTCCGGCGGCACCTCCAGCGACAGGGCATATTCCATTGCGCTAACATCCGACGGCGGATATGCTATCGCGGGATACACGCAGTCATTCGGCGCAGGCTCGTATGATGTCTATTTCGCAAAAATCGACTATTACAGTTTTATGCCGGTTTGCGAATCCGGATTCTCTCGACAGGATGAACCGACCTTTTCGGCATACCCAAATCCCTTTAATTCCTCGGTGGCGATTTCGTTCGGAGCGGACTCCGATATTGCGCCTTCCCGCGTAGAGGTTTACGATGTCGATGGTAGAATCGTGGAAGAAATTCCCGTTAGCGCACATGGGACCGGGATATTTGCGGGTGGCGATTTTTCCGGTGCTTGCCGCTGGTCGCCGGCGTCGTCGATAGCTTCGGGCGTTTATTTTATCCGCGCAATATTCGGGGATAAATCCGTATCGGAACAAGTCGTATATCTGAAATGACGGAGAACGCGTGTAAATATCGAACCTAACTAAAAACAAGTTGGTTGCAACGGGGTGGGGGAAGCGATTTGCTTCCCCTGCTTTTTCATTTCTGAATGAGACGTTTGAAATCCGGGAATAAATCTGTATAATCAAAATAGATTCGTGTTAAGCTCGACCGGGCGGAGTAATTTGTGTGGCAATAACACTGGAGGCAATATGAAAAACGCTTATGTAATACTAATTGTTCTGATGGCGACAGCAACATTGTTTGCCCAGACTGAATCCAATCGGAAAGAAGCTGCACCGGGTTTGCCGCAAGGTGAACTCGTGAAACCCGCCTCGCCAACGGTGGGCATCGAGAAAAGCGTCGAGCCGTCGATGAGTTCCGAAGAAGTCACCGCATGGGGATTGATTTTCGAAGCGCTCGAAAATGAGCAGTCCAATGCGAGCGTTGCAAAAAGCAGCGGTAGTGGCGGACATTCGGGTAGGGCCGATTGCGAATCCGTTTCCGACAAAGGCGAAAGCGGACTTGGCCGTAGCGGGCATTCCGGGGGGCACGAGGTCGATCACGATAAGGGCGAGAAAGGTTCGGGTGGCGATGGTGGCCACGGCTCCGACAGTCGCCCCGCAGGATGGGATAAGGGCGAAAAGAAAGGCTGGGACGGCGGCGATGTTCCCCCCGGCCAGCGCAAGCAAAACAAAAAGCGCGGCGGGAAATAGCCCGAAATTGGCCGCCATCCTTAACGAGTAACAAAAGACACCGAGGCCATGACACCTCCCCCGATAAATATCGCCCGCACCCGAACCGAAATGCCGTTTTCCCACGAGATTTCGCGACTCCGCCGATGGATATTACCGTTCCCCGTTGTGTTTTCGTTACTTCTTGTTGTGCTGTCTTTACTTCCTGTTTTGCTATCTTTACCCCCCCATTGTGATATTTTTTCTTCTTGTTGAGATGTTGTTATTCCCAGTTGAGATATTATCCTTCCCCGTAGAAGTGTTCTTACTACTTATTGTTCTGTCGTTGCTTCCTGTTGTGATATTATTACTCCCCGTTGAAGATATGTTCCTTCTTTATTCGATAAAATCCCCGCCCACCCGCGGGAAATGGCTGTTAATTCAAGCTTTGGAGGGAAAATGAGAATCGCGACACTATTATTACTATGTTTAGCCCTCCCCGCGCTCGCCACGCCGGACAGCCTCGACTGCCGCACTATCGATTGGCTGGACGTGCCGGGGATGCCCTGCCGTTATGGTTCGGACGGCATAGACGGTGACGGCGATTACGAATACTCCGGCACCTGGCTTTGGGACATGGCTATGGGCGATTCGTTTCTCGTTTGGTGCCCGGGAG
>Ga0272441_10004753_pt1 | contig 24220 bp, 24 predicted proteins | sample SSMProp6N_FD_193582 | JGI IMG/M metagenome (GOLD analysis project Ga0272441, IMG submission 193582) | Marine sediment archaeal communities from Little Sippewissett salt marsh, Falmouth, MA, United States - SSM-Prop-6N | ecosystem: Environmental > Aquatic > Marine > Wetlands > Sediment ...
CCCGGCCGTTGACATCACGCGGCCGGGCGGGACGGGAAGGAGCCGGCGATGCCTGTCTATGTTTTCGAGGCCATGGACGGTCAGGGGCGGGAGATTCGCGACGAAATCGAGGCGCGCTCCGACCAGGACGCGGCCGAGAAGATACGTCGCCGGAACCTTTTCCCGACCAAGGTCCAGCCCAAGGGGGCCCGCGGAGGCGCGTCCGCGGCGGCGCCGATGGCCGTCGGCAAGAAGAGCGGCGGAGGAGTCACTCTCTTCAACCGTGTGAGCGCGAAGGCCCTCACGCAGTTCACACGGCAGTTCGCCACCCTGATGGACGCGGGCCTGCCTATCGTGCGAAGCCTGGATATCCTCGCTAACCAGCAGAAGCCGGGCCCCTTCAGGAATACCATCCAGCAGGTCCGAGAGGACGTAGAGGGAGGCTCCAGCCTGTCCGAGGCCATGAACCGCCATCCGAAGATCTTCGACAGGCTCTTCACCAACATGATCAAGGCGGGCGAGGCGGGCGGTGTCCTCGACACGATTCTCACCAGGCTCGCGGACTTCCGCGAGAAGAGCCTCGCGCTGCGAAGCCAGGTCATCAAGGCGTTGATCTACCCCATAGCCGTCATAGTGATCGCCGGCGGCATTCTTGCCATCATCATCGTCGTGGTCGTCCCGCAGTTCAAAGCCATGTTCGAGGAGATGGAAACTGAACTCCCGCAAATCACGAAACTCCTGCTCGTGATGGCCGCAGCGATTACCGGCTACTGGTTTCTCTTCCCGCTGGTGCCCTTGGGGATATGGGCTTTCTTCAAGCTGGTGGGCATGAGCCCCCAGGGCCGCTACGCGCTCGACAAGATGAAGCTGCACATTCCGGTCTTCGGCATCATCACGCGGAAGTCCTCCATTTCCCGGTTCTGCAGGACGCTGGGGACGCTCATCGCCTCTGGTGTCCCGATCCTCGAGGCCCTGCAGATCATCAAGGGCACCACGGGGAACGCCGTTGTCGCGAGCGCGGTCAACGACGTCCATGCATCCATCCGCGAGGGCGACACGATCGCGGAGCCGCTCAAGCACTCGGGCGTTTTCGACGACCTCGTCGTCAACATGATTGACGTCGGCGAGGAGACGGGCGAACTCGACAAGATGCTGATGAAGGTCGCCGACAACTACGACAGCGATGTCGATACGCTCGTCGGCGGCATGATGAGCCTGCTCGAACCGTTCCTGATCATCGGCATGGGCCTCACGGTCGGTTTCATCGTAATCGCGCTCTTCATGCCGCTGATCAAGCTGATGGAAACCCTCGGCGGTTAGCGGAAGACGGGAACAGGACGTAGGTGACGCGGCACGCAACAGAAGGCGCCGCTCCGGGCAATGCTCGGGGCGGCGCCTCTTCTTCGCACATGGCCTCCGGCTCGGTCCTCGTCTTGCGCTCGGGGGCGCTGGGGGACTTCGTGCTGACGTGTCCCGTGTTCTCGGCGCTCCGCGCGCGGGAGCCGCGATGGAAAACCGTATACGTCGGAAGGGATTCGTTCGGCGAGCTGCTGATGATGGCGGGCCTGGCCGACCGCGTCGTCTCGCAGGACTCCCCGGAGGTCGTCGCCCTCCATTCCCGGGCGCCCGGCGCGGCGCTCGGACGCTTGCTGGGGGAATCGGCGCTCGCGATCTCCTATCTCGGTTCGCACGACGTCGCGCGCAACCTGCTCCGCGCTGGCACGGGCGAGGTCCTCACGTGCTCGGCGCGGCCGGTGGTGGGTGGACGCGTCCACGCGGCGGACCACCTGGCGTCGGTCCTGAGCGGACGGCTTGACGTGCCCTCGCGGGCCCGTCCGCGCATCGAGGTCCCGGAGGCCGTTAAGGAACGCGCGCGCGTCGCCCTCGCGGGAATCGGCCCGGTGGCGGACGGCTACGTCGTCCTTCATCCCGGGAGCGGGGGCCCGAGAAAGAACTGGCCTTCCTCGCGCTTTCGCGAACTCGCCCCCCTCGTCAGGGACGCCACGGGCCTCGCGGTGGTCCTGGTGGTCGGGCCGGCCGAACTCGAGCGCGACCGCCGGTGCGCGGACGACCTCCGCACCGTGGCGGACGCGGTGTTCGCCGCCCCGCGGCTCCCACTTCTCGCGGGGCTCCTGACCGGGGCCGCGGCGTATGTCGGGAACGATTCCGGCGTGTCGCACCTCGCGGCTGCCTGCGGCGCCCCGACGGTGGCCGTCTTCGGTCCGACCGATCCTGCAGTCTGGGCCCCGCGCGGCCCGAGCGTGCGCGTGCTCCGGGACGCCTCCGGCTCCCCGGGAAGAGTGGCGGTCGCGGCCGTTCTGGATGCGCTCTCGACCGTTCGGCGGACCTCCATCTGAGCAACGGCCGTGGAAGCGTGCGGGCGGGCCCGCTGCCCGATCATGCCTGATCGCCCTCCCCGGCTACGGGCCGTCGCGCGGGACGTCGTCCCCGTCGAGGTACTCCGCGATGCTCACCAGCGGCCCCTCGGGCGGAGTATCGATGGCCTCCAGCTTCTTGATGGCCTCCCTGATCTTGGTGGCGGTGTCGTCCGGTTTCTTCCTGCCCTGCTCATACCACCTCGCATGCGCCTCGAGCTGCGGGATGAGCCTCTTCGCGTGCGCGCCGTACTTGAGTACGGATTCCAGCGCGCTCGGCACGCGTCGCCTGTTGCCGTGGCCCTTCTGCCAGCGGACATACCAGGCCGCGAGGTCGAGGCCCTCCTTGATCCTGTTGTCGGCCATGAGCCTGAGCCCGTCGGTCCGGACGCCCGAGGCGAACATGATCCCCGACGGCGCGATGCGGCGGGTGGCCGTGTAGATGTCGCCCCATAGCTCCTGGCGCTCGGCCTCGGTGAGCTGCGGGTAGACCCAGTGCGAGAGGGTCGAGCGCGCCCAGCCGTTCTTGTTCGTCAGGATCTCCCTCATGGCCGGGATCAGGAGCGATCTGTCGACGCCCTCCAATCCGTAGTGCGGCAGGAGGCCGCGCCTGGGCTGGGCGCGCCCGTTGTAGAAGAGCGCCCTGCCGATGTCGTGCTGCAACACACGGCGCGGATCGTCCGGCGAGTGGCGCACCGCCATCCGGAGCAGGACGGGTATCGCGGGCCTGGCCGCGGTGAGCAACCCGCGCTTGGTGTCGCGATTGATGAGCGCTGCGATTGCGTATACCTTGAACACGACGTCATCGTCCGCTTCCATCAGTCTGATCAGCTTCTCCGCTGCGGGCCTGCTGCCGTATCCCGCCTTGCACAGGGCCTCGGCGGCGCCGTAGCGTGCGTGGGGATTGTCGCTGTCTAGCATCTCTATCAATTGGTCGACGCAGTTGATCTCTCGCTCGGCCAGCGTCCTCGCGCCGATCGACCGTATCGGCGGCAGGGGGTCCTCGAGGAGCGCGAGGATCTCATCGCGGGTCAGCCTTGCGCGCGCCGACACGTCGCCGTCGAGTCGCCCGGCAACCAGGATCCGGTCGACCCGCTTCCGCGTGAGATGGGTCTCTCTCGGCGTGGCCTTGCCCGTGATGTAGAGCTTTCTCCTCGGGACGCACAGCTGAAGCAGCCTCGCGCCGGTGCAGTCCCACTTCGTCTTGAGATCGCCCTTCTTGCCCGCCTCGCCGATATTCTCCTGGAAGGCCATGCGCCCGTCCGGTTGCCGCTCGAGGGTGAAGATCCCGTTCATCTCCCTCATGTAGACCTGGAGACCACGATCGCCGCCCCGCGCCGCGCCGATCCCGCCCCAGAGGTGCGACCAGAAGTGGCCGGTGTGTCCCTCCTCGCGTCCGTTGGGCGTGGAGCCGAGGATCATCTCCGAGAAGAACCGCGTGCCCATGCGGTTGCCCATGAGGTCGAAGAAGATCGCCGCCGAACCCGACTTGCCGTTGTCGTCGAACCACTCGTTGGCTGCGCCGTGGTCGCCGTAGGGGATGGTGCCCTTGCCGATGAAGTAGCTGAAGAAATCGTCGCCGCGCTTTATCGCATCGAGTACCTCGCGGTTTGTCACGCCGCACTTCTTGGCGAGAGGCAGGACTATCATCAGTGTCAGGCCTTGCTGGTTGATCGCCCCGTAGCCGCCCAGGTGGCCGTGCAGATAGCCGGTGTTTTCCCTGGCCGCGTAGGTGTGGCCCCAGGTGCCGGCGCCGCTCTGGCCCATGGCGATCTTGGTCGCGTACTCCCTGATCGTGGGCAGCACCTTCTCGTCCCTCGTGTAGAGGTAATATTCGCACAGGAAGAGGGTCTTGTAGGACCAGTGCCAGCACTTCATCGGCACGTGCTTCTCGACGCTCAGCTTCTCGCCGGGGATGCAGACCGAACGGGCGAACTCCCTGACCTTGGGCATGAGATCGTCGCGACCCGTCGAGAGCATGCCGAGCGCGGTGATGTAGCCCAGCCAGTCCCCCTTCAGGGGCTTGTCCTTGAGATACTCGCAGGCCATGTCGATGATCTTGTCCGTCTTGCGGCAGTTGTACGGCGCGGTGGCGCTGTAGCCGCCAAGCACCTTCAGGTGCAACGTGACATCGCGCGCCTCTCCCTTTCGCCAGACGCGGAGTTTGAGCCTCCCCCTGTTGGCGGTCTTCTCGGCCTCGTTGATCGCGGCGGCGAGCGCCTTTCGGGCGTCACGCGTGAAGTCCCGGCCGTCGGTGCCGAGGATCACGTCGTCGAGCTCGAGCCTGCCGGCGGCGGGCCCGTCCTCGTCGACTCGCGTGACCAGAATCTGCCTCGCCAGGCTGCTCGCGCCAGCCCGGCTTCTCTTGCTGAAGACCCAGCCGTTGGCCCCGATGGGCCCCAGGCGCCAGTCGTGGGTGTCGTCGGGCTTGCCGCCATCGGTCAGGTCAGGCGGCGACTTGTGGATGAACCTCTTCTGGCGGCCCTCGGCCGTACCCGTCAATGCCAGGGACAGCATAAGACACGCCGCAATGGATGCGCCGGGCGCCAGTTTCATCACTCTCTTCCTCCCTGCCTAGCGACGTTTCCCCGAGCCGATGCCTGCCATGTGAGGGCCCGCCGCCAATCCCCCGTCGGGCTCTCAAGACCCCTTGCGCAGGATGCGCTTGGTATACGAAACCGAGGCGCCGGAGAGCCTCGCGGCGTCGTCGGCGGTGAGTTCTCCGGAGGCCACCCTCGCGGCGAGTTCGAGTATCTTGTCCTTCTTCGTGCGCTTCTCTTTCTTCTCGGCTGCCGGCGGGGTCTTGATCTCTGGAGGCGTCCACGACGATCTCACGGCGGCCTCGATCTCCTCGCGGCCCATGCCGGGCGAGGAGTGCTCGCGCGTGGAGCGCACGATCTCCGTGCCGACCGCGCGGCGAAGCTCGCCGACGTTCCCGGGCCATTCGAGCGACGCGAAGTGCGCGGCGGCCGCCTCGGGGAAGCCGGCGAATCCCGCCTCGCGCGCGAAGTGCCAGAAGAGGTCCTCTATGTCCCCGCGCCGCTCGCGCAGCGGAGGAATGGCGACCTGTTGCTCGAAGAGCTCACCCAACGCCCGCACAGCCGAGGCCCGGCGGTCGCGGGCCGTGGCGACGATGCCGCACGCGGGCGTGGCCCGCTCGTCCCCCCCCGCGGGCAGGAGCCTTCCCTCGCCGAGGGCCGAGCGCAACCGGACGACGACCCCCGGCGGCGCGGCGTCGAGCCTGGCGAGAACGAGCGTCCCCCCGCGCGAGCGCTCGAAGGCCCCCGGCCAGTAGAGCCCCCCCGGTCTGCCGGGGGTCCGCCCCTCGAGCCCGAAAAGGTTCTCGATCAGTTCGGCCTCCGGAAGGCCGTTGCATGCCACGGTCTCGAGCGGGGCTGCCGAGTTCGCGTGTCGTGTCTCGTGGAGCGCCCGGGCCATGTGGAGCTTGCCTGTGCCGGGCTCGCCAATAAGGAGAACCCGCGACGCGGGGCCGGTCTTCGCGAGGAGCCCCTCGAGCGCCCCGCGCGCCCATCTCCCCGCGACGGGACGTGCGGCATGAGAAACGGGGCGACGGGGACTTCCGTCCCCCCCGCCCCGCCGGCCTGCATCACCGTCTGGTGCGCGATTTGACAAGCCTACATCCCGGCGTTCTTCCTGCTGATCTTCAGATTCTCGTCGAGCTTCGAACGTCTGGACTGCGGGTTGCCGTAGGTCCACTTGCTGCCGCCGTCGGCGGCCTCCATGGCCTTTTCGAGATACCCGACCTTCTCGCGGTACAGGGCCCGCTGCGCGTCCTTGTCCTTGGCCGCGTAGATCTTCTCCTGGATGACCATGGCCATACTGAAGTAGATCTCGGCCGCGTACTCACTGTCGCCGGCAACGAACTTCTTGAGGTCCGCGAGGGCCTGGTCGGCCTTCTTGTTCTTGGCGTCCTTCTTCGCGTAGAAGCAGAGGAAGTGCGCCTTTTCCTCCGGCGTCTTGCCCACCTTCCTCGGCGGGGTCGCCGGCGCGGTAGACGGTGCGGAATCGGCCGTCGCCTCGTCCCTGTCGCGCGGCCTGTCCTGCCTCTCCTCAGGCCCCCCGAGGAACACGAAAAGGCCGACGCCCATCACCCCCAGGACCACCACCCCGATAATGAGGGGCATGGGGTTCGACTTTCGGTTGTAGGTCTGCCGCGACCTCGCGACGCGCCCCCTCAGACTGCTCGCCGTCTTCTTCTTGCCGCCTTCGCCCATCGTACTTCCCTCCTCCCGGCCATGCCGGCAAAGAGACCACACCCGTGCCATATTCCTTCTAACGCCTTGGCGGCCGGGAGGTCAACCGAAAATACGCGGATACGCCCCCGTTCCCGCGGGCGGAAACCCGTGGCGAAGGGGCCGCCGCCGGGCCGAATACCGTGGCGCTGCCCGGACATGCGATACACTAAGCTAATGAAGCACATTTTCCGTCGCCGGGGCTATCACGCCCTCGCATACGTCCTGCTGGGCATGGTCCTGTGCCACGCGGCATCGCTCCTGCCCGACGACGGCACGCGCGCGATGGGCCTGTCGGCGCGAGAGTGAATGCTCGGGTCGTGGGGCTTCGCGGGGGAGCATCAGTTCTGGATCGCGACATCCACAGAAATGGATATCGCCCGATAATTGAGAGCCGCGGCATGCCACACTGACTGCGTGAGCCGAAGCCGCGCGAGGAGGCTCCGGCAACGGCTTCCGGCTCGCACGGGTGCGATTCGACATGACCGGTCGCCTTCCCGCGGCCGGGCGCGTTATCGCCCCTGTCTGCGTGCGTCCGGCTCTCACGCACAGGCAGGCGACGTTGGTCCCCGAAAGGCCGGGCCGGGCGCGTTAGAGCCCGACGTTGGTCGGACGCTTGCGTCCGGCGCTGCGCGGCGGCGCTGACGCGCCGGGCTTGGCCCGGTTGGTATAACCACTCGCCCCTCCGGGGTTCGCCGGCCTCCCTTGCGCGGTGGGCTGGGAGGCGTCACGGGCGCCGAACGGTTCCAGCCGAGGGGTCGTGAGGTCCGCTCGACGCCTGCGGGAGCGCATGTCACCACGGACCCGGGGGGAGCTTGAGCCCCGCCCCCGGCACGGCGATCTCACACGCGAACCCGGCGGCGCGCGCCTTTGGCCCGGCGGCCAGCGGCGGGGATCCGATCCGGAACCGGGCGCCGGACATCCGAGTTTAGTAGCGGGAATCCATCTTGACCATGGGCTGGATAGATCCACTTTCTCCGAGACCACGACCGTGTAGCTGGCGGCGCCGGAGAAATCCGGGGTCTCGGACGGATCATGGCATCGCGGAACGCGGACACCTCGGGCCGAGCGTCTGGCGCCCCCCGCTCGCGCGCTGTCACGCTCCCTGAGACGCGGGACGCACGCAGCCGGACTCCGCCCTCGGGACGACGGCGCGCGCAAACAGGTGGATCGTCTGGCGTGCCGTCACTGTCGCCGATGGTGGCGGGCATCTCTTGGGCATGGCCGAGGATTGGGGGCAGAATGCCGGACACCAGAAAGGCATACTGTCGATCTCTGTCGGCCTCTATCGTTCTCGTGTCGCGGTCGCGACCCAAAGAAAAGCCCCGGGTTGGGTATCCGGGGCTTGGATCGGCTGGAGCCAGCTCTGGGATTCGAACCCAGGACCTGTGCATTACGAATGCACTGCTCTGCCACTGAGCTAAGCTGGCTGGTGTTTGCGTGGCATCCTGCGCCGCCGCGACGAATACGGTCGCTCCGGGTCGAATACCTCTTCCGACTCCCGGCCGCGACCCCGCGAAGACACCTCACCACGACGATGCCGTCTCGAACCGTGGAATGATATCAGGCAGGCGGCGGGACGCAAGTGGAATCCCGGCCACGGCGCGCACGGAGGGCGTCTGGAGGGCCGGGCCAGGTCCAAACTCATGACCGCACGCAACTGTCAACAACAGAGCGATGATTCGCCCCGCGGCTCGCTTGACCGCCGTGCCCTTCGGGTGATAGCGTGGGGTCGGTAGGGGCTGACAAAAGGGGAAATCGCTTGCGCGACGTGATGGTTCTGGTCCTTGGAGGCGGACAGGGGACGCGCCTCAGACCCCTGACGACCCAGCGCGCCAAGCCCGCCGTCCCTGTCGGCGGCAAGTACAGGCTCATAGACATACCGGTATCGAACTGCATCCATTCCGGCCTCCGGAAGATCTACGTCCTCACGCAGTTCATGTCCGCGAGCCTGCACAACCACATCATGCAGACCTACAGGTTCGACGGGTTCTCCGAGGGATTCGTCCACATCCTCGCGGCGCAGCAGGAGCCGCAGCGGATGGACTGGTTCCAGGGGACCGCCGACGCCGTCCGCCGATGCCAGCGGCACTTCTCGGCCCACAAGCCGAGGAAGGTGCTGATCCTCTCGGGTGACCAGGTCTACAAGATGGACTTCACGGCGCTGCTCCGGGAACACGACCGCTCCGGCGCGGATGTTACAATAGGCGCGGTACCGGTCCCGGGCGAGGAGGCGCCCGGCCTCGGGATACTCAGGGCCGACAAGTCCGGGCGCATCGTGGATTTCGTGGAAAAGCCCGGCGACCCCGGCGCGCTCCACGGGCTCGAGGCCGACACGGAATACCTCGCCTCCCACGACGCGGGCGGCCGCGGCAGGTACCTCGCGTCGATGGGCGTGTACGTATTCGAGCCCGTCGCGCTCGCCGACCTCCTTGCCGACCCTTCGAAGACGGACTTCGGCAAGGAGATAATCCCGCAGGCGATACGCGAGTTCAAGGTGTTCGCGTACCCGTTCGGGGGATACTGGTGCGACGTCGGCACGATCCGCAGCTTCTACGAGGCGAACCTCGACCTCGCGAAGCCCGAGCCCAGGTACTCCTTCCACGAGCCGGGCTTCGAGGTCTTCACGCGCGCGCGGCACCTGCCGCCGTCGAAGGTCCGCGACTCCCGCCTCGACCAGGCCTATATCGCGGAAGGCTGCGAGATCGTGTCGTGCGAGGTGCGGAACTCCGTCGTCGGCATCCGCACACGCGTGGGCGAGGGCTCGCGCGTGACGAACTCCGTGCTCCTCGGCGAGGACTTCTACGAGTCGCCGGAGGAGATCGCCGCGGCCGCCGCTCAGGGCCTGCCGCCCGTCGGGCTCGGCAGGGGCTGCGTCATCGAGCGCGCGATCATCGACAAGAACGCGCGCATCGGCGACGGCGTTCATATCACCGACAAGACCGGCCTACCCGACTTCGAGGGCACGAACTATTGGATCCGCGACGCCATCGTCGTGGTTCCGCGCACGGCGACCATCGCCCCCGGCACGCGGATATAGGGACCTGGGCGGTCTATCGGAACGAGACACCATGACGGAGAACGAAGCGCAGCCGAAGTCGGGCGCCTTTCGCTGGAACGCCGGGGGCTGGTCCGGCGCACAGATCGGCGCGACCGCCTGGATCGCGCTACTGGGCATACTCCTTCTCTTCGACGCCCCGCTTCTTGGCGTGCTGGTTCTCGCCCTCGCGACCGTGCCGAACGTCATCGGCATCATCCTCTGGCGGATGCGCGATCGGGTGGGGCCCCACGCGGCCGTCCAGATCCTCGCAGCGGTCTCGGGTGCCTTCGCGTTTCTCGCGTTCGTATCCCTCGATGCGGCGGGGCGCATCTCGGTATTGCGAGGCGGAGCGGGACGCCGCGTCTATTGGGTCCTCCTCGTCTACCCCGCGGCGATGCTCGTCTTCTATCTGCGGGACCGGGCCGCCGGACGGCGCCGCGGTGCCGACAATCCCTGACCCGGCCAATGGGACCAGACGGCGTCCGCCTCAGTCCGGTGGCGGGCGGCCCAGGAGTTCGTGGATGCGCGACAGATAGGCCGCGCTCACGAGCCACTTTCCCTCGGGCACCGTGATCTCGAAGACCGCCTCGCCTGGTGCCGCGATACGCGTGCCGCGCGGCAGGTGGCGAAGCGCCTCACCCTCGCGGAGCACGACGGGCAAGTTCCCGCCGCCGCACCCGTCGAGCAAGCTCCCGAGAAGCAAGGCGCGCGTCGCCCCGCGCCAGCGCCCGGTCAAAGCGCGTCCGCGCGCGCTCTTCATTGGAGAGCCACCTCTCACGTCTGCGCTCGGGCGCCTCGTCGAGCCGCACAAGCAGCCACGCCGCGAGCGCCACAAGGAGCGCCTCTGTCAATCCCGCTGAGTCCATGGTAATCCCACCCATCCGACAACTCTCGCCAATAAGTCACCAAGAGCGATGGAGGCAAGGCCAACCCAAGACGTGCAGTTGCCGTCGTATCAGCGTCCAACTGCGTCCATCTGCGGTTGCCTTCGCCGTCCTTGGCGCCTTGGCGGTAGGAACCGCTACTCGCCGCTCTTTCGGCGTTCGACGATCCTCCGGATCAGCGCCGAGATCGCGCGGCGCCCAAGCGCCGCCATCACGTCGACGCCCCTTTCGCGCCTGACCTCGACCGCGACATCGCGGGCGACGGTCCGGAGATGCTCCCGCTCGTCATCGGTGAACTTGCCGTCGGAGTGCGCGGCCCTCCATGCCCGGCCGAAGCGCTCCCACGCCTCGTCCACGCCGACCTCGAGGGCCTCGACCGCCGCCGCGTAGCGCTCGTCTTCAAGATGCTCGATCTCCCCGCGCCACCAGGCGAACGCCCGCGCCACCATCCACGGAACAGCCACCATCGCCACCGTCATGAAAAGCTCGCTCGACACGATGCGCACGATGAATCCCATCTTCCGCCTCCGTTCTTCAGGGGTCCGCAATGGGTATCGGAGCGGCCCCCATGCCCGTCCGGCCATGGTGGGGTCCGAATGTCGGGGGAGGGGCGGCCTCGGGGCGCGGGGGGCGGACGCGCGGCCGCGACCACTTCCGACTGAAGTCGCGGCCGGTTTCTGCCGATGTAATGGGTGGAAATCATCATACCTGGCGGACCTGAGCGGGGCTGCATCCATGGCGAAGCGCGGACGGAAGACGGGCGCGAAGGGCACGCGGCTCAAGGTGGTAAGGCGGCCCAAGCGAGGGCGAAGGGGCTCCCGATCCGACGCCGATGCCGCGCTCAAGGAGCGCATCGCCCGGGTGCGACAGGGACTTTACGGACTCCACTCGGACCTCGTATACTTCGTGTCGAGCCCTGCGGAGGATCGCGAGCGGCTGCGCGACTCGCTCGAGTGGCCGGATGTCGGCTACATCACGAGTCTCGCGAGGGCGCTCTCGGAAGAGGAGCGTTTCGCGGACTGGGTCCGCTTCAACAGGGCCGTGAAAAGCGCCTAGGCGCGCGGTCTCGCCCATCGCGGCAAATCGAGAAAGAGGCGTTCGACAGCATGGCCAAGAAACGCAAGGCAAAGCCCAAGTCCAGGCCGAAGACCAGGTCCAAGGCGAAGGCCAGGCCCGCCCGGAAGTCTGCCCGGAAGCCGGCGTCGAAGTCCGGCGGGATGGAGCAGATGCAGCTCCCCCTCACGGGGGGCGAGATCGAGTTCCCCAAGAAGGGGAACGTGATGCGCCTCCTGGGCGAGGTCTACGAGGACATCCGCGACGCCCTGGGCGAATTCATCTCGAACGCCGAGGACGCCGAGGCCTCGAAGATCCGCATCCACCTCCACGGCCGCTCGCGCATCGTCATCGAGGACAACGGCACGGGCATGCCCCGCGAGGACATGGCGTCGGTCCCCAGGCGCGTGGGCGACTCGATCCGCGCCCTCCAGGAGGGGAAGATCGGCGAGAAGGGAATCGGTATCCTCGGCTTCCAGGCCCTCGCCGACCGCTGCACGATCATCTCCCGCGCGCGCGGGAAGCGCGACACGTACCGCCTCTCGCTCGTCGCGGGGAACCCCAAGTTCAGGATCGCGGCGGTGAAGGAGGGCCTCCCCCACAGCGGGACCGAGGTCGTGATCTCGGGCATCCGCGGGCAGCGCTCGCGCGTCTTCGCGAAGAAGCCCCTCGTCAACTGGCTCCAGAGCAAGTACCGCCAGGCCCTCCAGGAGCGCCGCTTCCGCCTGGAGGTCCTCGACGGACAGGAGATCGTCTCCATCCGCCCCTCGGCCTACCAGGGCGAGCAGTTCAAGGTGAAGCCGATCAAGACGCGCTTCGGGACGGTGAAGCCGTCGCTGTTCATATCGCCGATGGCGTCGAACTTCCGCGTGGGCGTGACTTACAAGGGCCGCATGGTCGTCCACGACATCGCCACGATCCCGGAGTTCCGCCGCGAGCCGTGGACGAGCGGCAAGGTCCAGGGCGAGCTCAGTGCCGACTTCTGCAAGCAGACCACCGGGCGCGCGGGGCTCCTCCAGGACGACAAGCGCTTCGACGCGTGGCTGGAGGCCGTGCGCAAGCTCGAGGCGCCGCTCAAGAAGGAGATCGGCACGCTCCAGCGGGAGGCCGAGGACGAGTCCGACCGCGGGACGTTCAAGCGGATGAACGGCGCGCTCACGAAGGCCCTGCGGGAGTTCGAGGAGATCGAATCGCTCCTCGCGCGCGTCCAGCGGAGCGCCCTCGGCCAGGGCCCGCGCACGGGCGCGTCGAGCCGTTCGAAATCCAGGCGCGGCAAGCCCGGTCCCGCCGCTAAGCTCCTCACGAAGCTCCCCCCGCGCGGGTTCACGTGGGAGGTCGAGGACTTCGACGACACCATGGCGCACCTGCACTCGCAGTACGACCGGGCCCTGAACACGATCCGCATAAACCGGCTTCACCCCGACTACGAGCGCGAGAGCTCCGACGCCCCCGCGCGCGAGCGCTACCTCGTCAAGCTCACCACCAAGGAGCTGACCCTCGCGCTCTACCCCGGCATATCGCGGTCCGACCAGCTGGAGAAGATGGTCCAGCTGGAGCTCTGCATGAACCGGAATCTGTAACCTGCGTAGCGCCTTCGGTCTTGCGGGCTTTCCTGCGAACATAGCGCGCCGGTGTTTGTTATACTCTCGGGCGTGACGCCGCGCCCGGGGGTGAGCCATGTCCGTGATCGAAGACGACCGCGACATCGACGTCGAGCTCGCTCCCGAGATGCCGTCGCGCCTCGCGCGCCTACGTTACTGGGCGCGGACGCACCTTATCCTCCCGGCGCTCCTCTACTTCGCGCTCATGGTGAGCATCTGGCACGTCGCGACGCATTCAGAAGCCTGGGTGAGCGCCGGCTCGGTCAACGGTATCAACGAGACAGAGGCCGACGCGGTTGCGCTCTCGTCCGACGGCGAGCGCCTCGCCGTGCTGACCCGGGGCGGGGAGGTGTCGCTCTGGGATACGGGGTCCGGCGGCGGTCTCTGGACCGTCGAAGAAAAGCCCTCGGGGACACCTCTCTCGGTCGAGCAGAGCGATTACAACTTCGTGCTCGGAATCATACGAGGCCCGCTTCATGTCCTCATCGAGGATCGCCGTAGCGGCGACCGGGGAGTGTGCCTGAACATGATCGGCAAGGGGACACGGCATCTGTGGCCGAGAGACTCGATCGTGTTCTCGCCAGACGGCAGATGGTTGGCGGTGGGCAGGCCCGACGGCGCCGTGAGCATCAGGGATTCGGCGTCAGGCGATCTTGTCTCTCGCATCGAGGGGCACGCGTGGACGCTAGGGGAGATTTGTTTCTCACCCGACGGTGACACACTTGCCACGACGAGCTTCAACAGGGAAACCGCGCTCTGGAACGTGCGGACCGGCGAGTGTCGCTCGCGGATTCGCGGCTACGACGGGCCCGTGTTCTCGGCGTGCTTCTCGCCGGACGGCCACACGCTCGTCACGGGCGGGCATGACGGCAGACTGCGCTTCATATCGGTGGTCGACGGGAAGACGCTGCGGACAATCGATGCTCACGACGGCCCGGTCTTCACCATTGCGTTCTCGCACGACGGTCGCCGCATCGCCTCGGCCAGCGATGACCAAGGGCCGAAGGCGCTCCAGATCAGAGATGCCGCTTCAGTCGAGGTCCTTGGCTCGCGGGACCTGGATCTGGTGCCACTTCACACTGCCTTCACTGCGGATGGAAGGTCTCTGTCAGTCATGTTCGCACTATGGATGGGCATGGAGATGGAGATGCCTCTCTTCATGCTCGATGTGGACGATCTTCGGGACTCAGTGATGGTGAATGGCGGGCGACGACGTTCAGCCATTTCACCGGAGGGTCAGACGTCCGTGAGTCTCCTGACCACAGGGCGTACCACGATTCGTCGCCGTCGCCGCCCCGAGCGGTGGTGGGGCATATTCTGGCTGCCTTCGCTGTGGGCGGCCGTCGCGATCGCGGAGGCGTTCGCCGTGGCGCTCGCGCTGGACCTTCGCTATGTCCGGCGCATGAAGCGCGGGCGGTGGCCGCGGCCGTGGACGCGCCACGCTACCTCCGCTGCTCCGTCGCCCCGCCCTCGCCGGCGAAGCGCGGGTCGTCGGCGTCGGGCGTGTCGTTCGGGAGGTCGTCCGGCGCGTCCACGGCCGCGGCCACCGTCCTACGCCTGCGCCTGGGCGCGCGGCGCTTCCCCGCGACGTTCCCCGTGAAGAGCCCCTTCAGGAGCGCGAAGATGCCTATCACGAAGAGGACCGGCGGGTAGAAGAAGATGTATCCCCCCGCGAGGCCGATGAAGAACCACGCCGCCGCGCCCCCCATCATCAGGAGGCCGCCGACCACGCCCATGTCGACGCCCTTCTTCTCGAGGGCGAACGAGTCCCGGGTCGTGTCCCTGTCCTTGAACCGGCGCTTCACGAGATTGACGCCCATGGCATCTCCCCCCAGAGCGCTGCCCACCACACGAAGGGAAGCATAGCCGGGGCGCGGGATTCGCGCAAGGTCTGTTGCGCATCAGGCTGGTAACAGATGGGCGGGCTACGCCTGTGGCGGGGCGCCCTGACGCATGAACTTCTCGTTCGCGCCGGCGATGACCACCGTCACCTCGCCCTTGATCTTCGCGTCCGCGAACTCCTCGGCGAGGTCGGCGAGCCACCCGCGCGTGACCCTCTCGAACTTCTTCGTCAGCTCGACGCAGACCGCGGCGCGGCGGTCGCCGTAGACCTCCAGCGCGTCTGCGAGGAGGATTGCCGTGCGCTGGGGCGACTCGTAGAAGATGAGCGTATGCGGCAGCGCGGCGTCGAGCTCGAGAAACTTCCGGCGCTTGCCCGGCTTCTTCGGCGGGAAGCCCTTGAACGTGAAGCTCGCCGCAGGCAGGCCCGAGGCCGCGAGGGCCGTCCCCACCGCGCTCGCGCCCGGGAGGGCGATCACGTCATGCCCCGCCTCGATGGCCGAGGAGATCGCGCGGTAGCCGGGATCGCTCACGCCGGGATAGCCCGCGTTCGAGACGAGGCCGACCGCCCGGCCGCTATCAAGAAGCTCGACCACGCGCCGCGCGGCCTGCCGTTCGTTGTGTTCGTGATACGAGAAGATCGTCTTCGGCCTCGGGACGTCGTGGCGCTCGAGGACTACGCGCGTCCGCCGCGTGTCCTCGCAGGCGAGTGCGTCGACCTCTCCGAGCGTACGCACCGCGCGGAGCGTGATGTCCTCGAGGTTGCCTATCGGCGTGGCGATGACGTAGAGCGTGCCCATATTGAAGAGGCTACGCCAACACCCGCCCGCCCGCAACGGAGTCCAGCGGAGATCAAACGGAGATCCAGCGCTCGAAGACGACGACGCCGAGATTGTGCAGGAAGTGGAGGACCATCCCCGGGACGAGCGAGCCGCTCCTCCTGCGGAGCGCCCCCAGCACGAGCCCGAGCGCCAGCAGGTACGGCGCCGAAATCGCGCTACGGTGGATGATCGCGAAGAGGACCGCAGTCATCACGAGCGCCTCACGCTCGCCCACCGCCTGAGAGAGCCTCCCCTGCACCAGACCCCGGAAGGCGATCTCCTCCCACACCGCCGGCATCACGCACACCGCGAGCACGACCACCCAGAAGGCGTAGCCGGCGAGTTCGAACGGATCGGCGATCCCAGGGGCGTCCACGCCGAAGAGTTCAAGGAGCCGCGAGTGGTAGACGTAGTTCACCGCCAGCATCGCCGGCAGCGCTGCGAGGGCGATAGCCGTCCACTTCACAGCGGGTCGCGACATTACCACCATCGGGCGGAACTGGAATCCCGAGGTCCGCCAGTAGACTATCACCAGAGCGGCATCGACGAGCGACACGACGAGCATCCCGGTCGCGAGGTGTTCCTCGGGCGCCCAGAAGAGCGGGACGATGCTCGCGAGGTAGATCATGTAGAAAACGATGCACCCCTTCACGAGCCGCCACCGCCCGGCCTCGCGTCGGGTGCGGGCGCGGCGCTCGGCGAGGGAGACGTGCCTCGCCCCGCAGGCCGGGCAGAAGCGGGCCGCCCAGGAGATGCGCTTCCCGCAGGCCTTGCAGACTCGCGTACGCTCTTTCTGCCCGGCGGGGTCGGTCACCGGGGCACGGGCCTTCTACTCCTGCGCGGGCGCACACCGCCGCGCTTCGAGACGAGCCCGGAGCGCACGCCGCTCGACAGGGCGAGGATTATCGATATCCGGATGACCCATCCCAGGGGGCTCGCGAGGGCCAGGGGGTTCAGGGCGAACCCGACCAGCATGGAGGTAAGGTATATGATGAGCGCGGTGAGCGAGGCGCCGAACGGGTTCGACCCCGCCCAGAAGAAGAGCCCCAACATCACGAAGGCTACGAGCGTCACGGCGACGGCCAAGAGTTGAATGTTCCCCAGCGCGGCAAGGAGTTCGGGATCCTGGTCGTATTGAGAGGCCGACTTGAGCACCGAGTGCAGCCACCACACCGCGCCGGCCTCGAGGAAGGTGAGCACCGCCACGATCATGATGGCGATGCGCGCGCCCTTGATATTGCGGTCGTGGATCTTGCCCGCCAGGCTCGCGCGGCGGTTGCGCACCTTCCGCCGCTTGACGCCCTCCCTGAGAGCGGCGCCGCAACTCTCGCAGAAGGCATTCCCATCCTCGACCTCGACGCCGCACTTAGGACACTGCGCCATGACCGCCCCCCCCCATTTCGCACCAGACACGTTCCAGTAGCGTAGTCACGCACCTGTGGTCGGTCAAATCATATGCGCGGCACCTTAGGGACGCATATTTCCTGTCCGATGGCGCTCTTTTCCAGCGACTCTTTTCTGCAGGGGGGGGCAAGGCATGAGCGCGCGCGGCCGGGGCTTCACGCTGATCGAGATGCTCGTCGTCATGGTGATCATGGCGATCCTCGCGGCGTCGGTCGCCGTGGTGCTGATCGGCATGCGCGACAAGGCACGGGTCGCCAAGGCAGGCTCCCAACTCCTCGCGATCGGGGCCGCGCTCGACGCCTACCGCGACGAGTTCGGAAGCTACCCGCCCGACACGGGCTACGGTCTCGACATGGCGACGAGCCCCGGCACCTACGACGCCGGATCGCTCTGGCGGTATCTGCTCCAGCGTGTCAGGGATCCGAAGACCGGCGAGGCCCTGGGGCCCTTCCTGCAGGACTGGCCGCGGGATGATCTTCGCTCATACGCCGACGCCTCCGCCGGGAAGAGCTTCTACCTCGCCGACCCCTGGGGGCGGCCATACGGCTTCGTCGGCGAGAAGCGGCGGCTCGTCCACAATCCCGGCTCCTTCGACATCTTCTCCGTCGGGCCCGACGGCGTGACCGCGTCAGACGAGCCCGGCGCGGAGCCCAATCTCGCCTATGACGGAGTGGACAACGACGGCAGTGGAAGGATCGATGATGCCTCAGAGCTCGGAGCCGCAGCCGGCAATGGCGACCTCGCGGACGACATCAACAACTGGAATCCGCGCTGAAACAGCGCCTTAGAGGCATTCCGTCCGCCGCCCCGCCCGCCAAATCGGTTGCACCCTCCCCGCACCGTGACATACTCGCATCCCTGCGGGCGGCCTTGGCGGGCCGTCCAGAGCATGATTCAGAAAGGGCCGAACAAATGCGCGACGCACTCGTGGTATGGGGCGGTTGGGACGGTCACGAGCCGAAGCAGGCGACGGGGATCGTGGCGGAGGAGCTCAAGAAGAACGACTTCAACGTCGAGGTCTCGGACACCCTCGAGGCCTACGCCGACGCCGAGAAGCTCAAGGGCTACCACCTCATCGTCCCGTGCTGGACGATGGGCGACATCCCGGGCAAGCTCCGGAAGAACCTGACCGAGGCCGTGAAGGAAGGGACCGGGCTCGCGGGCTGGCACGGCGGCATGTGCGACGCCTTCCGCAAGGACACCGAGTACCAGTTCATGACCGGCTGCCAGTGGGTCGCGCACCCGGGCGGCATCCTCAAGTACAAGGTCAACATCACCGACCACGAGCACGAGATCACCAAGGGCCTCGAGGACTTCGAGATCGAGAGCGAGCAGTACTACGTCCACGTCGACCCCGCGGTGAAGGTCCTCGCGACGACCAACGTCCCGGCCGAGCGCGCCATGGGCAACACCGGCCCCGACGGCGGCGACGTCGTCATGCCCGTCACGTGGACCAAGGTCTGGGGCAAGGGCCGCGTCTCCTACACCTCGCTCGGGCACGTCGCGAAGGACTTCGCCATCCCGCAGGTGCTCGAGATGGTGGTGCGCGGCTGCAAGTGGGCGGCGCGCGCGGAGTAGGCCGCGCGAGAAGGAGACCGGATGCCGCCGCCCGCCGGCAGGCTGCCCGCAAGCAGATTGCCCGTCGTCAGGCTCTCGACCGAGCGCGCCTCGCGCCACCCGTGGGTCTACCGCAAGATGGTCCGCTCCCCGCGCGGGACGATGGCGCCGGGGACGCTCGTCGAGGTCCAGACGCGCGACGGGGCGTTCGCGGGCCGGGGCATCTTCAACCCCCGAAGCGAGATCGCGCTGAGGATACTTACCGAGGACGAGTCCGAGGCGCTCGGCCCCGGGTTCTTCCTCTCGCGCCTCCGCGCCGCGAAGGGCCTTCGCGAGGACATCCTCCGCATCCCGGAGCGCGCCGACGCCTGGCGCCTCTGCCACGGGGAGGCCGACGGCCTCTCGGGGCTTGTCATAGACCGCTTCGGCGAAACGCTCGTCGTCAAGCCCTACTCGGCGGGCTACGTGGGGACGATCGACCACGTCGCCGCCGCGCTCGAGGAGCTCTTCCCCGGATGCCGGATCGCCTTCCGGATGGACGCGACGGCCGTCAAGCGAGAGGGCTTGGCGCCCCCCGCTGTCGCGAGGATCGCGAAGCGCTTTCCGGCCTCGGGTAGAATCACGATCCGCGAGCGAGACATGAAGATGCTCGTCGATCTGGAAACCGGCCACAAGACGGGGTACTTCCTCGACCAGCGCGAGAACCGCGCGCGCTTCGCTCGGCTGACCAAGGGCATGCGCGTGCTCGACTGCTTCTCGTACACCGGCGGATTCGCGATATCGGCGATGCTGGGGGGCGCGGCATCGGCGACGGCGGTGGACCTGGACGAGAAGGCCATCGCCGTCGCGCGCGAGAACGCGAAGCTGAACGGTACGGCGGTCGACTTCGTCCACTCCGACGTCTTTGGCTATCTCAGGAAGATGATCTCGCGCGGCGAGACCGTCGACGCGCTGGTCCTCGACCCCGCCAAGCTCGCGTCGGTCAAGAATGAACTCCCCGTCGCCAAGCGGAAGTACGGGGACGTGAACCGCCTGGGCCTGCGCGTCGTACGCGATGGCGGGATCGTCCTCACGTGCTCGTGCTCGGGCCTCGTGAGCGAGGCGGAGTTTGTGTCGATAGTCTCGAACTCCGCCGCCGAGGCCGGGGTGCGTCTTCAGGTTTTCGAGATCGCCGGCGCGGGCGGCGACCACCCCGTCGCGTCGGACTTCCCCGAGGGGCGCTATCTCAAGGCGGTCTTCGCCCGCGTCACGAGGCGGGGCGTTCGCGAGGCCCCCCCCGAAGTCGCGCGCCCCTCCCGCGCCGAACGCAGGGAACGCAAACAGCGGAAAGGTCGGGGCGATGGAAGCCGGAAGACGTGAGATCGCCGGCGCGGCCGTGTGCGCGGCAGGCACGCTCGTTCTCGGCTCGGCCGGCGCCCTCTTCACGGGGTCGCTCGGCGACTGGTACCCCGCGCTCGCCAAGCCCTCGTGGACTCCCCCCGGCTGGCTCTTCGGCCCCGTGTGGACTGTGTTGTATCTAATGATGGGCGTCGCGCTTTGGCTAGTCGCGCGGCGATGGCGGGCCGACTCTTGCGCCCGCGTCGCGACCGCCGCGTGGGGAGCGCAGATGGCGCTCAACGTGATCTGGACCCCCGTCTTCTTCGGCCTGCGCTCGCCCGTCGGGGGGCTCGTCGTGATAGCGCTTCTTTGGTGGGCGATAGTGGCGACGGCCGCTCTCTCGGCGCGCGTCTCGCGCGCGGCGGCGGCGCTCCTCGCGCCATATCTGGCCTGGGTCACATTCGCCGCGGCTCTCAACACCGCCATCGTCGCTATGAACTAAGAATTAGGGAAACGCCCGCCGGACGATATCGCACTGGTCATTCCGGCCGGATGCGACCGGGTTGACTGCGGGCACTCATCTTGCGAGACTCCTTGCGGTGCGGCGCGGCCCGGTCCCGTGTCGGCGCGAGGGCGCGATCCATGGCGAAAGAAAGCGGCGATACCGCCCGGCCCTGCCCCAGGATAGAGGGTGTCGAGGCCGTCCAGGAGCGCTGCGCCGATCTCCTCAGCGACGAGTCGCGCCTCACCGCGCCCCCGCCCGAGCGCGTCTACTTCCCCGAGACCACGGCCGACGTGTCGGCGGCCGTCCGCGAGGCGGCGTCGGCGGGCCAACCCCTCACGACAAGCGGCGCGCGCACAGGGATAGTCGGCGGTGCGGTGCCCCTCGACTCGCGCTGGGTGCTCTCGCTATCGAAGATGGACGGTGTGCTCGAGATAGCTGCCGACGACGACGCGCCCTGGCCCTTCGTACGGGCGCAGGCGGGGGTGACGCTCACCGCGCTCGGAGAGAGACTGGCCGCCTTCGATTGGAAGTCACTGGGGTTGAGTGATCCCCCGGGGGGGTGGTTCTACCCCGTCGACCCGACCGAGAGCACGGCCTTCGTCGGGGGCACGGTCGCGACGAACGCGTCGGGCGGCAGGAGCTACTCCTGCGGTTCGACGCGCGCGTGGGTCAGGGGTCTCGAGGTCGTGCTCGCCGACGGCCGGGCCGTCCGGCTCCGAAGGGGCGACGTGCGCGCGCGCGACGGCGTCATCGAGGCGCCGGACATCCTCGGGCCCCGGAGGCTCGAGCTCCCCGACATCCAGCGCCCGGCGTGCAAGTGCGCCTGCGGATACTACGTGGCCCCCGACGTCGACCTCGTCGATGTATTTGTCGGCTCGGAGGGGACGCTCGGCGTCGTGACCGAGGTCGAGCTTCGCCTCGCGCCCCTGCCCGCGAACATACTGTCGCTCATGTGCTTCCTCCCCGAGGGGCAGGGGGGCGCGGACGAGGGCCTCGCGCTCGTCAAGTCCCTCCGGACCGACGAGCGCATCCGGCCTCTCACCGTCGAGTATCTGGGCGGGACGGCGCTCGACATGCTCCGCGAGGAGCGCGAACTCTCCCCCAACTCTCCGCTGCCCGAGCTGCCGCCCGAGGCCCGCACTGCCGTCTTCTTCGAGGTGGCCCACGAGACCGACGAGGAACTTGACGAACTCGTCGTCGCCATCGACGAACGCCTCGGGCTTCACGGGGGTTCGCTCGAGCGGACATGGGCGGGCGACGACGAGGCGACGCGCGAGAAGATGCGTGTCCTCAGGCACTCCGTCCCTGAGGCGGCCAACACCCGCGTCGCCAGGCGCAAGCGCGACGTGCCCGAACTCCACAAGGTGGGCACCGACATCGCCGTCCCCGACGCGGCGCTTGACGAACTGCTCGTCGCCTACCGCGAACTCATACCCGTGTCGGGGCTCGAGTACGTGATGTTCGGTCACGCGGGCGAGAACCACCTGCACGTGAACCTGATGCCGCGCTCCGTCGAGGACCTCGAGCGCGCCAAGGCCCTGCACGAGGACCTCGCGCGTCTCGCGGTGCGCCTGGGGGGCGCGGTCACCGCCGAGCACGGTGTGGGGCGCCTCAAGCGCAAGCTCCTCGAGATCCAGTACGGTTCCGAGGGCGTCGCCGCGCTAAGGAAGGTGAAGGACTTCTTCGACCCGCGCTCGCTCCTCAACCCCGGCGTGATGTTCCCCCGCGCCGACGAGTAGCCGTGGCGCACCGCTGCCGAACGCGCGCGGGCTCGGCGAGAGGAGATGCGATGGAAAGAGGAAGCGAGGGCGGATGAAGAGAAGGTGGATCGCCATCGCTGTCCTCATCGCTGCGCTGTGGCTGTAGCAGCGGCAGTCTGGTACCCGACATATCGACTGCGTCGCATTGCGCACGAAACGGTCCGGCTGATCGCTGACGACCGCCATGATGAGATAACGCGAATGCACGCAGAATTCCACAATGCCTACATCAACAGCAGACGCAGGAAGGCCGCGGCAAGGCGTATCGTCCTTGACCTAATAATGAAGAGGGGCGACCGGATCGGCGTCCTCGCAGCCTTTGCCCTGGGCGAAGGAGCGCATAACTACGGGTTCACGGATGTCTTCTGCAGCAACCACAGGATCATCATGCCTCATGCCATCGCTCTTGCCCAAGAAACTGATCCCGAACTCGCTCAATTCGGGCGCTATATTCTTGCCCACATGACCTTGTCGCCGGACGCCTTCCATGCAGGTCCGGAGAAGTGGCCGTCCTCTGAGTTCATGATCGCGCACTTCCGCGAACGGGAGGATGCTTTCTACGCCAAGGACGAATTCTGGGCCGAGAAGCTTCGCTCCCGAATGGAATGATGCGCTTCACTGGCAACGTTCAGCCGGGCATCGCCGGCAAGGCCTCCCGACGAATGGCTGGGTTTCCCTTAGATAGCGGAAGGGCCGACCCGGCTACCGGGCCTCGCCCCATAGGTGCTCTCGCGCCTCGTGCTCGTCCGCCACTATGTCGAGCACCGGCCCCAGCCCCAGCATCTCGACGACAGTCAGCACGCGGTCGGGCAGCCGCGAGAGAAGGATACGTCCCTCCGGCCCCAGCCGCTCCAGGCACGACAGGATCACGGCGAAGCCCGAGCTCCCCATGAAATGGACGTGCTCAAGGTCGAGGATGAGGTTGCGCGCGCCCCCCTCCAGGCAGATGTCCACCGCGGCCTTGAACTCGCGGGCGTTCCTGCTTTCGAAGGAGCCGCGGAGTTCGATCACCGCGGCGCGCGTGTCGCCCGGGCCCTCGATGATCCTGTGCCTGAACATCCGCCGCCGTCCCCCACCGCACCATGGTGCGCTGTGCCAACTGGCCGCATGAATATAGCCCGAGGACGGCGCGTCGTAAAGGTCAGGCGTAGCGCCGGTCGCCATTGCGCGGACGCTCCCGGTGGCATAGTCTCCTGATTGGAAACCGGAGGCACGGCGTGGGTCCCGACGCGGATACCGATATGGCTACCGACGACACGCGACCGCTCCTCGCCCTCACGATGGGCGACCCCGCGGGCATCGGCCCCGAACTCGTCCTCGCCGCCCTCACGGACGAGGGGCTTCGCGCCTGGGCCCGGATGCTCGTCGTGGGGGACGCCGAACTCCTGGACGCACGCGCGAGGCGGGTGGGGATCGGCGTGCCGGCAATCGAGGAGGTCTCGGCGCCAGATGGGCTCCGCGCGGGCCCGCGCGACCGCGCGTGCCTGGGGCCCTCGGCCAAGGGGCCGCCCGAGGCGGTCATCGGCGTCGTCGACCCGGCGGCGGGCCGGGCATCCGTCGCGTGGGTGAAGACCGCCGCGCGCCTGGCGCTGGAGGGCAAGGTCGACGGCGTCGTCACCGCCCCCGTGAACAAGCTCTCGATCGCCCGGGCGGGGTTCTCGTACGAGGGCCACACCGAACTCCTGGGCGAACTTGCCGGGGCCGAACCCGTGATGATGTTGATGGGCGCCGGCCTCCGCGTCGCCCTCGCCACGCGCCACTGCGCCCTCAGGGACGTGCCGCGACTGCTTACGAGAGAGGAGATCGTCCGCACCGGCCACGTCCTCGACGGC
>Ga0272441_10004754_pt1 | contig 24212 bp, 29 predicted proteins | sample SSMProp6N_FD_193582 | JGI IMG/M metagenome (GOLD analysis project Ga0272441, IMG submission 193582) | Marine sediment archaeal communities from Little Sippewissett salt marsh, Falmouth, MA, United States - SSM-Prop-6N | ecosystem: Environmental > Aquatic > Marine > Wetlands > Sediment ...
CCAAATATGCCAATCCACAAGCATCTGCCTGATTATTGTCAGACGTATCTACACTCCACTTCTTAAACACTTCCTTAGTTATTTGATCCTTGGGAAATCTTCCTTTACCCGAAACAAATTTCTTCAACTGAGTAGGAGCCACTATTATAAAAGGCATTCCGTGTTTATACAATTCGCTTCTAAGTATCATTCCAAGACCAACAAGACGTATCGCAGAACCAATCTGAGCAGGATTAGATGGAGTAAAAAAATCTTCTATACAAATGATGTTCGTATTCTCTGAAATATACGATATGGTATTATCTACAATATGTCTTATTCGTTCAAGATCGTTATTAAAATCTTTTGGTTTTGTCTTAATGGTATGCAACTCTACATTGCTACCATTTAACACACAAACTCCCGTTGCTGTTAATGACATATCTAATCCAACTACTATCATATTACTCACCCAATAATTTCTCTATCTTGTCTAGATTCTCTTCCGCTTCTTCATTAAGCTCATCAACCCTTTTGCTCAGTTCTTCTATGTCAACACCAAAATCTTCATTGCTTTTCTTTTTCAACTCATTTAACTTCTTTTCATATTCCTCTTTTTGCGTAGAGAGCTTAATTTTCTTTGATTTCAAACTCTCTATTGTCTCTTTATATTCATTCAGCCGCTCCATTTTTTCTTCTACATCTGTCATTTTCAATCCTCCTATTCTTCCTCGGGATAATCTCCATATATAGTATTTTGCAACATATCAGACAATACACTCTCATCCGTTTCAAATATATTTCCCAACACACCACACTTACAATTTTCGTTTCTCAAAGGACATGCATCCATGAATGTATCATAATCATCTTTGCTTGGTTTTCCATATTTGATATATTTCACTCCCTTACAGTGTATATCGGCATTGTCACAGCCCAATACAAACAAAGGCACAAACACCCTATCATCAATCGAAAAGAACGATGATATTTTGCTTTTAATAATACGAGGTAAATGACCATCTTTTGTCTTAACAATAACCCTGTCAGATAGATCCCTTAGTAGTTGTCCTTTGATTGCTTTGCCATCAGCAACTATTACCACATTATGTCCTATTAAATCTTTCATGAGTTAGCTTCCTCATATAGAGTACATTTTTCTACTATTGGCTTTCTAGTAATAGGGCAAATATCAAAAGATTTTAACAACTCTAGCTCTTTTTCTTGAACATCTTCTAAAGACTTCACACACCCATTAAATTGTTCATTACAAGATTCATATTTTTGCTGTGCATCATCATATATGTCTATTATACCCTTTATATCGTCTGTTTTATTACAAATTTTTTCAACTTTATCCACTAGCTTTTGAACCGATGTTACGCTTGGCATTCCACTTAATTCTGTTTTTATTCTATTATATATATTACTTGTTGTATCATAATCACTTACTATTACTTGCATATCTTCTATTTCAAATAAACTCTTTTCAACCCCCGTTACCATTGCTGTTAATTTTTTTATGTGTGGAATGCTCTTTAGTTCTTTTTTAACTCTATCTACGGCACCCCGAACTCTATCAAATTCATCCACTAATGATCCTATTTGTTTTATTTTTTCCTGCCCATCTTGAATCAAAGATACTATTTTACTGACTTGATTTAACAAGTCTTCTTCTTGCTCTAGTTCATCTACGCTGTGTTTCTTCTCTTGCCATTCTTCTATGTTATTGTTTTGTCTTGCTATCTCTTTTGAATTTCTTGTGTTATCAAGGCTGATGGTCTTTATAATTGATTCCATTCCAGACAAACCAGATATTTCATCAATAATTTGTGCTCTAGAAGATCCTGATATTTTTTTACCACCAACCTCAGCCATCATAAAGTGTTTTTCAAGCTGACTCATTATGTTGATGTTTATTTTATCATCACCAATTGTAACAGGATACATACCAATTACTTTTGATGCTTCTGGTAATATTACATTCTTGCCAATCTTGTCAAACTCCTGTTTCCCTTCCGGAGTAATAACAGTCCACTCATTTTTGGTTCCACGAACTACTTTTACTGTTCCCTTGTTCGTAGTTAAACTAACTTCACAATTTTTACATCCTATTCTTAATGAATCAGGAGTCCAACTATTAAAAGCAACCAGTTCAATTGCTCTTCTTACCGAACTTTTACCGGCATCTCCATCTCCACATATCAAATTAAATCCATCCACAAACTCAAATACTGAATGCTCGTGGATCTCAAAATTCTTTATTTCAAGCCTTTTAAATACTATTCGATTCTTCATAGTTCTATATATTTCCCATCTATATTACTATTTTCCAAAGCAACAATATTATCTTTACCGTAGGCAACCAAACAGCTTGCCGCACCAGCAGCATTATTACCAGGTTTTCCATACACATCATAAAAAGTTAATCGCCTTCTTATAAACAATATTGCATCTGCCTTATCCCATATATAATCAAAAAACATTCGTGTTTCTGTACGAGCATATATCAATGCTATTCCATTTCCATGATCAGATAACTTCTTAAGCCACTTAGGGGTTTCTGTACCATAAGGAGGATTCATCCAAACCCTACCAGACCAATCCTTTAACAGCCCATCATCAAAAATAGTATAATGAATCTTTGCTGTATCCCAAGGTCTGTTAACAGGAGCACAAGGATCAAGATCAAACGGACCCAAATCCTCTATAATATAAAGAGGAGTAAGCCACTCATCTTTACCCTGTTGTCTTTCGTGACTCCAAGCCTTTCTTGTCTTACTCATACGATTCTACTGATTTGGGTTTAGTATAACTCTCATCATCTATATCATTACTACCGGTTATCATTATACCACCCATCATACCAGTGCCCAACTTTGGTATATCATTTTTCTCGCTTGATGCATTACTCCAACCATCCTGAACCTTTCTACACGGACAACTCTTAGCATCTTCTTTGGTATCATGATGTATATTACAACCCCAAGGATATCTATCACATACCCAATAATCTAACTTAACATGTCTTGGCATAATTAAATCCCTTCGCTTTGTTTTTCACTAATCCATTGAAGTTCATACGGCTGAAAAGAAATAACACTGTATTCTCTAACATATGAATCTTTTGATTCTGACAATAATCCAGATGAATCCCTATAAATTCGTCCAGATATCACACGACATTTGATCTTTGCATATCTCATTTTACCCCATCCAGCATCTTCTCCTATGTATGCAAGAACCTGAACTCTCTCACCACTAAGACGCGACAATAACATATCTCCTATCTGAGGTATTTTATTATCTATAGCTATGTTTTCTTCATTGATCCACTTCGGATGTCCTTCAACATAACCACAATAAATCAAAACAACGAAAATACTAACCAAAACAAAAGCAATAATTACCCCCATATAATCATCAATCGTCCATTTCTTTTTCATAGCATACCTCCTAATACATTATACACAAAATCAATCCTAAATTACGACAAATCTTATATTATAATAATCCCATAAACTTGAAATAAAAGCAGACTCTTCTTCGTTGCCCACGGACTCTTTAATTTTCTTGTCTTTGGACGTGTCAATAAATAGATATATCACAAAATCAAAGTCATTTGACACAGCATATATTATACTCTGTCCAATACCCTCTCTTATTGAACTACCACTATCACCCTTTTTAATCTCAATCGCAATCCTAATCCTGTTCATCACAACCTTAAAATCAGGACGATGCTGAACACCAAGAAATCTTATATTGTTGACAACAGTTTCTTTATTGCCCTCCCACATAAGAGATTTATTTGCTTTTGCTTCATATATCTTATCATCTTTGTTGGGATACAAATCCCTATACAGTCCCTTAATCCTATCAAGAATCAAACCATACATAAATGTCTTTATGTTTGATTCATCTTTGGTTTTGCAATCTATCTTGTTGAGAATATCCCTGCTCGACAAAGCATCTATGATGCTATTTATGATTCTATCTCTGTTCGCTGTCTTGGATACTATGGATAATATTTTCTTTTTGGTCATATTTTATTCTCCCTTACTTATCCCACTCACATACATAGCCCTGAACTGTAGGAGAAGAATTCGGACCGCTATACCACTGACCGTTTGCCATGGCAGCGTAGACTTGCCCCCTACTACCATCATCCGACTCACCAGCATGCCAGGGGCTGAAGTCGTCCGGTTTACTTCCGTTTACCCACTGCCAAGCATCTTTCTCATAGGCCAGAGCAATCCAGATGGTTTTACCCTTAGATATCTTCTGGATGAAATCATTCTCTTCCTTAGTTTCTATACAGACCAAATGCCCTTTCATCTTCTCACAGGCTTCTTTTGCCACAGTCCACGTGATATTGCCCTCGAAGAACTTATAGTTATGACCGCCATAAGAAATAGCATCTTTGGGCGCGTTGGACTTTTCCGACATTGCCTTGGCTATACGAAACATCTCAAGTTCAGTGTTTTCAGCATCAAGACACTCCAGGGTATAATTAATGTGCTCAAGTAAATCAGATACTTTGCCATAATCCTCTGTCTCTATTTTTGCCTTTTTGATATCAATTAGCAAAAGTTGCTTAGACTTCTTGAGATCTGAAATGCACTTTTTAATTGCTATGTTTACCCTATCTTTGTCTTTCTGTATTGCACTCTTCACAGCAGGAGTCTTAAACTCCACAACATCTTCCTGTTCATCAGCATATGCAATGCCAATAAACAGACCCATAACCATTACCACACTAACCATCATTCTCATCAACATTTCCCAACTCCTTTTCAGAACCCAATTAAAACCATTCCTATCCTTCTACTATTATATCATTTTGGATTCTGGAAATTATATTTTTTCTTCAAGATAGTTTTCTATTACCAATCTGTTATCGGTAAATATTATATTAGAATGAACCGCCCAACCAATATTATCTCTTAATATACATATTCCATTTTTCCACTTATCATCCAACTCATTCCAATTCACATTCTTTTCCATAAGCATATCTAACATATCCTTTGTACTTTTCTTGTGTAATTCTTTATGAGAAAAATATGCCTGTGCAAGCATTGATATAGAGTTTCTTTGCCAATCTTGTTGTCTCCATATAAAATAATTACACACTTCTTCTTTTGGTATATTAAATACTCTACAATCAAATATACAACTGGTATGGTCTTTTAAGGATGGTTTAATCCAATGTAATGAAAAATATGACGATGCCATTCCAGAAGCCACAGAAACCATCTTTTGTAGATTGTAATCAAACCAAGCATCTGTTTCTAATCTATCAAAATCAGTTAATAGAATAGATATTTCATCAGACTGAACATATGCACACTTGGCTCCCTGTATATTACTACACAAATACACAGCAGTTTCCATCGTTGATTTACTAAAAGACTCATCAAATGGTCTTTGACAGGATCTCGTAAGAGTATGAAATGCTTTTCCGTCCAATCTCAACACAACAGGCATTCTACGAGTCAATTTTATCCTATATCTATTCTCATAGTTTTCTTTCATCCTATCACCTAATGATTTCATGATGCTCTCCTACTTTTCTGATTTCAATCTTTCTCTTATTTTCATCAATCGTCCACAAAATTCTCCAACTGTAAGAATTGTTCGGTTGGGTTTTCTTTTTCCTATTGAATGTGTTAATATAGAATCTCCACTTGCCAATAATGCTCTTTTAAACTTTTCATTCTTAGACAAAGCATTGTATGCTCGATCAAGAAGATCCTGATATTCTTTTGAATGACGATCTATTTCTTGACCCTTCCAATATAATTTTTGATCTCTCCACCAATTCTTTTTCTTACCCTTAAACTTAGCCGCTTTTCCTACAAGTTTACACACAACCTTTTGCATTTCTGAGTTTTTGAATTTCAAACTTTGAAGAAATCCTTCCATTGATGAACACTCTACTCCGTCAATCACAAATGGATGAGGAGCAAAATTACTCAACGCAGAGGCAGGATACTTTGATCCACTTTTAATATCTAACATTTCATATTCTCCAACTAAATGGTATTTGGTAGCGCGGGCAGGATTCGAACCTGCGACCTTCAGGGTATGAGCCTGACAAGCTAACCAAACTGCTCCACCGCGCATTATTTCTTTACTACTATTATATCATATTATTAAAGAATTATTATAACCTTTTCTCAATTAAATAAACAAAACTTTTAAGTCTATATATAATAGTAACTTATACACAAGGCATAGACAATTTATTTCTCATTTCATCCAGTTTATTCGGGTCATTAAAGACCTTTCGATATCTATTCTCATGATGTGGCATATCATCAAAACCAGTGCCAGCATCACATAATCTACACCACAATGACTTCTTCTGCTTATAAAAGCCATATTTGCATCCACTCGTACCATATCCCCCATATGAACCACAACCACACTCATTAGGATACTCAGCACCATTAATAACCCTTTCATGAGCAAACATACCCCATTTATATATATATGGATTAGACGGCTTAGGAGTATTCATTTCTGCTTGACTCCATTGCTCATTGCCTTTCTTTTCTAGAGGATTACCTGATTCATCAAAATATTCTGGCAATGGCAACGTTTTGTTTGCCTTTAATGCTCTGTAGTTTCTTAGATGTGGATTATTACTATACCAAAACGATTTACATTGCATATATTTATTATCTATAAGATTACTACATCTAGGCATCCATTGTGACCACCAGTGATACATCATCTCGTTTTCATTACGAAATCGTCTTAGATAGAGATAGTCACAATTCTGTTGTTTCATAAACTCAAGTGATTCTTTTAACCAATTCTTTGAAACACCAGATTCATATTGAGGCATGTGAATCCAATCAGATTCTAAAAACATAGAGTATTCAAAATCTTCTATTAATCTATTTGCTCGATTTATTCCAGGACCAACGCCCAAGTCTTCTTCTGACCTATCTATTCTCCACTGAACATCTTTGGTATTTTTAAGTGATTGAAGCCATTGCCATGTATCATCGGTAGATCCATTATCATATATAGCCCACACAATAGGTCTATATCTACAGTTATCTAGAAAAGATTCTATACATAACTGTAGATATGGTAATCTATCAGCATTTGTTAGAGTTGATATTGCTATCATTTTTCCAACTACCACCACTTACCCAACTCATCAATCCACAAATTACACCGTGGAATAGTCCAATTTTTAGAACTCCAGCCATTTCTTTTTCTTCCTTCAAATTGTGATGTTATATGTAAATTATCTTTAAAAGTCAAATTTTTCATTGATTTTAATATTCTACTATATCCACCGGCTATCATTTCACCAACATCTTCACTATACCACTCCCTATAGGGAACATATTGCTCTATCTTATTAAAATGGCAAGCAGTCACAAAAGGACCATATTGATACAAATAAATTTTACCAAAATATAAAGCATGTAAATAAATTTCAAATTGCTTAGGGCGATATACTTCCAAATTATAACCACCATCATTCTCATATGAATTAATCCAATGAAAAAATGTTTTAATATCATCTTTTTTATATGGACTAATCCACAAAACATAATATCCTAATTTCGTATATTGTAAATTACGTCTCGCTATTTCATCAATATCAATATTACTTTTTTGAACTTCAATTGCAATATGATTTTTCTCATACACAAAACTAACATCTGGACATACACCATCCATTTGTTTTTCAACTTCGCACTCTGAAATATAATGACAAACAGAAAATAAATCATAAAGTTCATATTTAACCTTACGATGTAAATCGCTCTCTCCAACTCCCCAATCACAATCACAACCAGGAGCGTGAGAATAATGATGTTGTTTTATTTTGCCCTTTTTTAATACAACACTTTCTTTACACAAGGGACAACAAAAAGGACCATTTTCTTTTACTGTCCTAGATGCTATTCGTCTATTGCCAAACTCATCTAAAGCAACTAACATATTATTCCAATATAAAATTGCAATACTGTTCTTTCTCGGGATTAGGAACATTCAAGTCAGAATATTCTCCATTCTTATTCCACACATAATCATCTATACCATACGATTCAAACTTCTTATGTATCATACTATCATATTTCCTACTGATATATCTTACCATTCTTTGTATCTCAGCATTTCTTACTCTTTGTGTATTACTTCCATCACTTCGATGATGTTGTATATAACACAACTTTGAAACATGAACCATCCTAGATATCAAAAATGTTCGCACCATCATTTCATAATCATCAGCAACATGTATCTTTCTATTGTGACCTCCCATCATATGATATAATCCAGTTCTCCATGCTCGAATATGATTAGGAGATGCTACAATATGCCTTATTGTCTTTGGATTTATATTTGGAGAGTTTACTACATCATATTCTTTTCCTTTATACATCTCTTTTCGATAGCTACCATATCCAAATCCCCATCCTGGATTATATGTTAATGATTGTCCTTGATCTCCTAGCTCGACAAAATCAGTATAAACAAATCCAACTTCTGGAAATCTATCAAATCCTTTTACTACATCCATCAATGCGTTTTCAGTCAACTCATCATCATGATCCATCTCAATTAATATATCACCATTGCATAACATAGCAGCATTATATTTCACTTCTCCTATAATTCCCGAATGACGATGTTGTTTGTGGACTCTCACTCTCACATCCTTAGATGCTACTTGCTCAAGCATGTCAAATGTTTTTCCATTATCATTGGAATCATCAAACACAACCCATTCCCAATCTACATAAGATTGTTCCTGAATTGATTTATATGCTCTTGATAAATCTTCCTCTCTTGTATTATATGTACAAGTAAATATGCTCACCATCTTTGGCTTTGTAACATCCTTCTTATCAAGACAATGATTTATGAAAACATTAAATACCTGATCTCCAATTTTCTCCAAATCATTCGTACTATCAAAGTGAATCCATTTCTTTCTCATATAATAAGGCAACTTGTTTAGATTGCTAAACTCATTCACATCTCCAAAACTAACCAACACATCCGGTCTATTTTCAACCAAAATAGCTTCTATATTATCATCAGTAAGATAACATCTACAATCTAATTTTCTTGTTTCATAATCAGGCACACCACCAGCAGATTGTAATTCTATACCCATTACTCCAAATATACATACCGTAGGAATATTCTTACTCATTTCTGTTTTCCTCTATTGAAACAACTTCTTTAGCATCTCCTCTAACCACCCTTGTATTATCCGACATGTCAATAAATCTTACTGATTCTGACTCATATTTAACCAATCTAATTCTTGCAACCTTATCACCAGACTTTATTGTATAGAAATATTGCTCCGGATCTATTAAGTGTACCACTACATATAATCTATTTTGCTTAACAAACGATCCCACAACATAAATATCACTTCTAATCTGTTCTGTTTTAATCTCAACATCACCAGGCAACTCCATATCCAAACCAGTATCTACAAAAGCCAACTTACCACTAAACACATGTACCAACTCAGATGCATATACATCAAATGGATTCGACCAAGGAACCGGCAAAAACTTGTTTCTCCCTAATATCTTGACAATCTTCATTGAGACTTTCTCCTTATGTTTAACTTACCTGATATATCTATTATACTATTGCTTGGGTCTTTTTTAATAAGTTTTTTTGGATCAATAGGAGGAAATATGTTTCCACTTCCGGATATATTATATTTACTTCTAAATCTCTTTCTGCCCTCTTCTTTTAAAGTATATTCTTGTCTTAGATGATCTAAATGATATACAACTGATTTTTCAACCCATTTACACTCAACACACTTTTGTATTGCACGATAAACCAAATCCTGCTCTTCACCGCCCCATCCTATATATTTCTCATCAAATCCACCTATTTCTTCAAACTTGGATTTTGAAATCGAAAACGAACCTCCCCATATACCAGCAATATGCTCATTAAGATTCTTATTCAAAAAAGTAACATTGGTATATCCCGATTTGTTTTTCTCATAAAATTCCTCAAATCCATTCCAATTAACAATCAAATCACTTGTAATATTCCCAATCGAACTTCCTTTAATACTCTTGATGATTCCCGCTCCTATAATATTATCAAGCAACTTACCATGCGATTCTACAGATGTCTTGTTATGAATCACATCAGCATTGGTAAACAACAATCTATTTCCTTGAGCAAATTCAGATGCTAGATTATTAATAAGAGCATGACGATATCCCCTATCTTCTTGTGTTACACATCGTATCTTAAATGGATACTCATCTTTTGACAACGACTTAATCCATTCAACTGTACCATCAGAAGATCCATCATCAGCAATTACAACTTCCAATGGTAACACCGTCTGATTACGATATGATTCTAATGCCAATTTCAACGAGTCTATTTGATTATATGATGATACTATTATAGAAATTCCATCTCTGTTGTTTTTTGTTGGTGTTTCTTTTAAATCATCCACTTTAGATATAATATTATAGCTAAAATCATCAGAATGTTCATGCGCTACATCACGCCAATTATTCCCAAACTTGTTTCTCATTCCACTAATCATTTCAAGCCTTGCATGTTCCTGATTATATCCAAAATTAACAGGATGATTAGCCACAACTCTGCCATCTATTATATTATTGAGATTCATCTGACGAGCACAATAAGACATCCAAATATCTTGTCCCCATCCCAATTTCATTTCAGGCAAAAGAGGATAACATTTATCTATTATATCAGTATTAATAGCCATACAAATACCTTCTATATTAAATACCCTATGTATACTATTACCAACCACAGAGCTTTGCATGAAATCCCTACTTCTGCCATCTATTGCGGGAGACCAACAACCAAACGGCATAGCTTCTTCTATTGCTTTTCTGTATTCAGATGCACTGTTTTTAAGATCAACATCACCACCAATAACCCACAATACATCATAATCTTTAAACAATTCCATTGCCTTGTTCCAACATCCTGTCCAATATAGATTTTCAAATCTATGTGTAGTATATTGAGATACCTGATCTTCATCTGAGCCGCTATCAAATACACTAAAATTAAATGTTCCTGTAAGCTTCTCACATAATTTATTGGTTGATTCTTTCTGGTTATGATTTATTATGACTGCTTTTATTTTATATTTTCTTGGTTTCACTTTCCTACTTACTGAATTTTTATGAGAATACACCTTAAAAAAATTATTCGCCCAAACACCACCACTAAAATACCCATATTTAATACCCAAACTATAAGCACAATAATTAAACGATAGCTGATCTCTTCTGCTGTATTTACAAACTTCAGCCCACCACATGTTATTAAGTTTAATGATTTCCGGAGTGTTTTTACGAAACAAACAAGTTGATTGTATTAATCCATTGTTTTCTGGATAGCCATTTGTTTTATAACTATCCATTTGTTCATTAATTACACAATCATAATCAAGCTCCAAATTCTTACAAACATTCGCCTCCTCGTATATACAATTAGTTGTTGGATGTTTAAATGCAACAAAATCATTATCTCGATATATATCTATTAACATTTCTACATTCCCAACTATTTGCACACAGGCATCTATCCAAACAGAATATTCATAATTAGAAAATAACTTATGTGAATTTATTTTATGATACCTAGCAACCTTTGTTTTATCTTCACAAATCCATTGCAAATTTCTATGTTTCCACACAGAAGATTTAACTTCTATATTAGAAAAACATACATAATCACAATTTTCTGAAATAACCTTCGGATCTTTAAGATCATCATAGTTCCCCGTAATAACCGTATAAATTACTATCTTTTTCATAATTAATACTCCAGATTATATTTATTCCTAAGATAATCTATCATAAAATCATGATAGCCTTCTTCACACTCACTCTGTATAAGACCAACCACTTTTCTTCTACTGCTCCACCACACATGCCAAATCAAATTACCATAGTTACAATCTTTTGGTCTAAATCTCCCACCAAAATCTTCTTTGATCCTATCTATAAAACATATCTTTTTACCTTGAAACACCACTTCTTTTGATAAATTCTCGCCGGTATCCCAATGCGGCCAATTATCACAAAATGAATATTGAACCAACCATTCAGTTTTGCCAAACAAATACGATGGACACACATATTGTTTTATTATTCTACCCCAATTCTTTTCTATTCCAGACAATAATATATCTCCTTGATACAATTTAAATGCTGGAAAAATCCACTCATCACTAATAGGATGTGCATCAGAACACAACGTACATGATATATTATATTGAGCCTGTTTAATAAGATAATCCAATGCCCGTCCATGTCTCATTGAATTATTTTGACCTCTAAATAGCTTTACGTCAGATTGTTTTTCTAGCCACTCAACAGATCCATCAGTTGAACCATTATCATATATAAGAATCTCATAAGGAACCAAATGTGTGTGCTCTCTTATTTTTTCTACTGCCAATCTTATATAGAAATATGTATTATAATTGACTATACAAATTGATATTCCTTGATTCATACTCTCATACCAAATAATATATCCATTTTATGCCTAGCCACTTCTTCCTCTCTATCATATTTAATTTTATATCCATATTCATCATCTAGTAAAAACTCCGCACCATTATTTTCTATTACTCGATTTCTAATTTCATCAAACACATTTTCTTGTCTTATATCATCATAGTTTAACTTCTCTCTTGTGTAATGTCCATGATGATATATCTTATTGCCATATATTATAGATACTGATCTATTTAGTTCACAATCAACACCGTCCAAAAAAGGACTTCTTGTTGCCTTATATCCTCTTACACAATATCCAGCGTGTTTAATTCTAAGTGGTATCATCAACCCCGTATCGTCTCCGTCTGCATATTTTAGATTTAAATCGTCTATTAAATGTTTTGGAATCATCTGACAGGCGACATGTGTATTGTTCCAACAGTGTTGTGATCTCACTCGAAACTCCAATGATGTGATATTTAAATCTTCCGAAGGAGGAGCATATGGATGTAATATCCCAACACAACCAACTCCTTCTTTTGTTTCCATTAATCTAAACAATCCAGAAAGCCATCCCGTCATAACCGGAAAACAATCTGAATCCAATGTTAATATATAATCACTGTCTATTTTCTCAACAACACCATCAAGCATCAATCCATGTATTCGGCTTGATATCTTTTGCTCTTCTACATCCACATATACTATATTTGTATTGAATCTGTCAGATAACACATCAAGTTCTTCAGGAGCATCAAATATATTTCCACTTCTGACTACCACCGTGGTATCTATTTCCATTGGCATAATAGTATGTCTTGATAAACTAGAACAACAAACCTTGAAAATATCTCTTGTTCCAGGCTCATAACATATTACTATTGATAACTTCTTTATGTTTGTAATTTTATTACCCTTTCATCATATTCACAACTATATTCTCTACAAGCCCTTGGTCTTTCGTGCCATATACTACATCTTTTAGTTTTATCATCAAAAAATATACACTCGCCATCTATTTTCTTTAATAGATATATACCCTTAGAGTCAGACAACACCCTAGAAGGATATTTATCTGTTTCATCTTTTTGTAACAATACATTGAATCCCCTACAACATATATATCCATGTTTGCAGTTTTTACAATCCAACACCACTTCTTTCATAGGTGAATTCCCAATACCTCAGGCAATGTTGTCCAACCATACTTAATCGCCATCTCTTGAAAAGTATATCCATCTGCTAAATATCCCATCTCTAAATTCCATCCCACATCTTTCATTGCTTCTGTAAATGCTAATACCTGTAACGTATCAATATTCTGTATTTTAGGTGGAATACCATCTATTATTTGTGGTGGATTACCAAGATGCTGTGGTAAAGGTCCAAAATGAAACACCTTACATATGACAAATCCAATTCTTTTATCTTTCACATAAGCATCTTCCAATACAGTAATCATTTTCTCTAGATAACTTGGTAATATAATATTATCATCATCCAGAAACATAACATATTTGCCCATTGCTTGTTGTAAAATTGTATGTCTCACCATATTGGCATAATCACCATAATGATTGCCAAGCCAAGCATAACGTCTTTTGTCGTCCCCCTTGCTTGTAATAAGATGCTCTACGTGTGCTTCCTTTGGTCCATCAGAGCATATAACATGCTCCCAATTTTCATGAGTCTGAGCATTAACACACTTAATACATCTATGTATAATTTTTGCCTCTCTTTTCCATGTTGGAGTAATAATTGTTACCTTATCATCCATAATAATGATCCTTATCTATCTTACTGTTCATCTTCCTTAACATTAAATCCTTCAACTATTTTATTCGCTTCTTCTTTTGAAACTACCTTTGTAATTCCATCTACCAAGTTTTGATTTACATATTTCTCACAATCAATGATTTCTCTTCCTATGACAACACCAAATCCTTTTCCTCCAAGAAGCTTAAATTTCATTCCATCATTTTCTTTAAACCTATCATGAGGACAAGAAACACCAACCTCGATCAACTCATACACCCACTCACCTTCTCCAAATGCCTTGTGCGTATTCTTAACATATATAAAATCACCTACATTCATTGCTAATCCTCCTTTTTTTCTTCTATACCGGCATTGCTCCACGCGGAGGCCACTTATATACGGGCACTCCCAAATAATATCCAATTATCTTCTTTTTGTTTTTGTGTCGTTTCCAAATCTTCATCCTACTGCGGCAAGGAAACCCTTCCCTTTAGGGGAGGGAGGAATTGCCATCCTCCATACAATACTTCCTGAGTTAAAAAAACTATCCACTTTCTTTACACTTATTGATTTCTTATCAATCATTAATCTACTTCCTTTGTTATGCATTCCTTTTGTAACATGCCACTTTCCATCTATTTTTACTAGATCATTTGGCTGTATTTTATATCTCTGCCCCCTAATAGATGGTTTATGTCCTTTTCTATTTTTCTGTAGTGATCTATTGTTTATTCTATGTTGATATACTTGATATGCTTGTGTTCTTTGCTGAACTGTGCCTCCAGCAATTATAAAAGCATCATTATTGTGTAATTTTTTAAGATTCTGATTTCTTCTATTTGATTGAGTTATATATCCATATGTAATATTTGTATTTGAAATGATTTGTTTTGCCATATCTACCAATTTATATCGTATGGTTGACATAAAGGTTTCTGCTTTGTATTGCTTGTTTTGCTTTAGCTTATATTTACTAGGATACTTATGATATTTATCATGACAGTTTTTATGTAATAGTGCTAGGTTGTCTGGTTTATCCGTTCCACCTTTACTTTGAGGTATAATATGATGGATATGCCAACCGTTTTTATATTCTTTACCGCATAGTTGGCACTTGCCATGTTCTCTTGCTATGATATACGATTTTATATTATCATATCCATATAAATTGCCCTGCTGATATTGCTCTTCTTTGATATTAGGATTGTTAATTTTTTGTATATCAAAGTTTGCTACTTCTATTGTAACACTAGATATAGGAAGTAGTTGGATTATTTTTTTGATTAGATTAACATGGGCATCTAGTTTATGCTGTATTGACGGAGGAAGCCAGCCTTTTTTCTTAGACGATACTCGATTGTTGAATCTTGGTTTTCTATACCACAACCTGTTACGTCTAGTGTTACGATACATAGCTCTATTGGCTATTCTCTTGGATACCATATTATCTAACTCTAGGGTTCCGGATATTAATTCTTTGGTATTGGTTACACAACTGAATCCTATATGAGAATAGCCAGGATCTATACCTAAAGATATAGGTTGTATCTGATTTTTACATTCAAATTTCAATTGTATTGTAAACGGAATACGCTTTACTACACTAGCCGCTCCTTTCTTTAACATTCTTTTAGACTTAGCCTGCGAACAAGGCATCAATGGACTACCTTGTTTCGACAATACGTACACAAATGGTTTTAATGACCTCCCTGTACGCTGGGAATGATTCTCTTCGGAGTTGTTATCAGCCAGTACTTTGCGTGTTGCACTGAGGCTTTCGCCTCTGTTTAACAACACGCTTGCAGAGCAAGGAACTAGAGAAGCATTCCTTGGTGCGTTCTTTAACTCTACTGATAACTTCTGCATTACTTAATGCCTCCTAATCAACCAGTTACCCTTGAGCCTCACGGCTCAAGCCCCTGCCCTTTCGGGCTGGGGTGATTGACTTTCTTCTCGAAGTGGTCAAATCCGTAACGCTCCTTAAACTCTACTGATAACTTCTGCATTACTTAATGCCTCCTAATCAACCAGTTACCTCCGAGCCTCGCGGCTCAAGCCCCTGCTCTTTCGAGCGGGGGTGATTGACTTTGAACAATCCTTCTTATGTGTTACTACACCATCAGCGTATATAACATAATCATCTTCTCCTTCTATAATTGGCTCTCCACAAGCCTCACACATTCCAATAACACCCTTGCCATCAACTTCATGTATTTGTGCATTTGGATGTTTTAATTTAAACTCTCGAATCGTATTAACATTCTCATATATTTCTTCAATACCATATATTTCAATCATATCAATTCTCCTCCAATACTACAATATCTCCATTGTCATTAAAAAACCAACTGTCCCCCTCATCAAATTTCTTTAATGGTATAGACGCCACATATCCTTCATTCAATTTATTATTAAAAGGCTGTTGAGAAAATACATATATACCTTTCGAATCAATATCATCAGATATTGTAACATAAAGATAATCATTACCTTTTTTAGACGTTCTGGACTTTATATTCTCTATTCTAGCCACCACATTTATATTTGAATAGCTTATCATATCTCCTATAAAATGCCACTTGTTTTTCTTTGCCTTCTTGTTATATTTCATTACAATAGATGGTTGTGAAAAAACCAATCCACTTAATACTTCACGCTCTTTTTTCACCAAATCCTTTTTACTCATTCCCCTGGGAACTTCTTTTTTCTTGCCCCTTAGCTTATGATATTCAACCAATAATTCATTTCTGCCCTCAGATATATCTATTCCATCCTTAAAACAATCAAACACTCCTGCATAGATCATATTTTCTACGACTCGCTTATTCACCTTTCTCTTGTTAACTTTGTTAAAGAAATCTTCCAGACTCTTATATGGCTGACTTTCAACAATATTTGATGCTGAACTACCCATATGACTTATATATGATAAAGAAAATCTTACAGCGCCATTCTCTATTTTAAACTCAGAACTACTCTGATTTATATCAGGAGGAAGCAATTTAATTCCCTTCCTTCTAAGATATCCAACATAATCTTCTATTAATGTGTTTCTATCACTTTGACGCTTCTTCTTTTTTGCTTCCGTGTTGTTCAATATAGCAGTCATGTATTCTACAAAATAGTTTTGCTTAAGCCACAACTCTGCGGCTGTTATGGCACTATACTCCAGAGCGTGAGATTTGTTGAAGCCATATCCTCCAAAACTTTCTAATAAAGAAAAAGAATCAATCACTTCCTGTTTGGTTATTTTTCCCTCTTTAACCCATTTTTGTGCGCCCTTAATAAATTTCTTCCTCAGCTTACCAAGATCCTCCAGCTTCTTTTTTGATATAGCAACTCTTAATTTATTAGATTCAACAGGAGTAAAACTCCCAAGCACTTGAGCAACCATAGCACACTGCTCCTGATAAACCACAATCCCATACGTATCTTTTAACAACTCCCGAAGAAAATCAGGCATTTCATAAAACTCACCGCGCTTTCTTGAGGCATATTCATCGTGCATTCCCATATCTTTTGGACCAGGACGCAACAATGATGTAATATCTCCTATGTCAAATATACTCTCCATTCCTATTGCATCTACCATGTTTTTAGTAGCATAGTTCTCAAATTGAAATATACCAACCAAATCTTTAGACCCCAATTTAATTGCTCTTTTATCATTGATTGGGATATCACTCTTTGTTAATTCAATACCCTTATTTTGCTTTATATATTTTAAACAATCAGATATAATAGATAGATTTCTCAACCCCAAAATATCGAACTTCACAAGACCAACTTCACTCAAATCGTGAGTAGCCAAACCTTCAGACCATGATGATATTGCATTACCATCCGAACCCTTAAACACAGGTATTCTATTTTGCAAATTCAAGTTACTTATGATAACCCCACCAGCGTGTTTGCCCATGTTTTTAACTTGATTTCTTAACACTTCTGCATGTTTTCTTACATCAGGATGTGACTTGAAATATTCTTCCAACTCGGGATAAAACTTACACACATCATCAAAGCTCATTTTATCTATCTGTTGGTTCTCATCTTCAACTTCAAATTTAGCAAGAGAATCTATTCCCTTTGTTACGCTCATTACATCCCATACATTAAGAGCCAATGCCCTTGCCACATCAATAATAACAGCGCGAGTCTTGTATGTAACATATGTTCCTATTGAACACGTATTCTCTTGTCCAAATAAATCAACTATGTGTTGCTTAACCCAATCTCTAATTCGAGGATCAAAATCTAAATCTATATCTGGAGGATCTGTACGCTCTTCATCTAAAAATCTCTCAAAATACAATCCATATTTTATTGGATCAATATCTGTTATTCCCAAACAATATGAAACCAAACTTCCACCCGCTGAACCGCGACCAAATCCCAAAGACCACTCGCCAAATTCATTCTTTGTGTCACGAACTATCTTTTCTACTATAAGAAAATAGTCTGAAAACCCAAGCTTACAAATTACATCTAATTCTCTATTTATTCTATCAATGTATTTTTTTCCTCTTAGTTTTCTCTTTGAAAAGCCACTCTTTACTTTATTTTTCAAAGTTATATTAGCGTTTTTATATAGCTTGGGTAGCTTCAATTTAGAATCTAACTCGATATCATCACACCCAAGAGCTATCTTTCTTGTATTAGAAACAGCTTCGTTAAACACATCCTTGGTAAATACATCATCCTTATAATTATAATGCTCTCCGTCTTTTGTATCAAATCCATTCTGCCACAAATCCCTTACTTCATCAGCAGAACGATAATATAGATTCCGCGCATCAAATTGCCATACTTCTTCTGGATTTTCATTCTTATCCTTAGTTGTTTTATGATCTTTAATGAGTAGCAATATATCATGTGTTTCAGTATGTTCTTTTTTTAGGTAATGTGAATCAAGACTTGTTACAAGAGGAGCACCAACCTTTTTTGCAAACTTAATTAACCTTCTATTGACTTCTATTTGTTCCTTCATCTCTATCAAGGTCAATTCAACATAAAACTCATCAAAACATTTCTTATAGAATTCATATCTTTTTCGCGCACTCTTTCTTTTTCCATTCATTAAGAGCCTTGGAATCTCTCCTCCCATACATGCACTCGTAGCTATTATTCCCTCGCCCCATTTTTCCATTGCCTCATCGTTTACTCTTGGTTTGTAATAAAATCCATTCAATTGAGCATCATTATGTATCTTTATAATATTATAGAATCCAGTTTCGTTTTTTGCCAACATTATCAAGTGATAATTTTTCCTATGACTCTTTTTTTCTTCTTTGTCTTCTCCTCTAAAATTATTACAATACGCCTCTTGACCATATATTGCCTTGATATTATTCTTCTTGCATATATTATATTGCTTTATCCAACCACCTATATTGCCATGATTCGTAACTACACAAAAAGATTCTTTTCGCTCTCCAAGTAAATCCACCAATCCTTCTACTGTTCCAAGACCATCTCGAATGCTATATTCATCATGATGGTGAATATTTACAAACGGAACTCCTATAATCTTATCTACCATCTTCTTGATTGATGAAATGTTTTTCTTTGATAGAACAGGATATTTTTTCAATATCTCTGATTCCAACTGAATAATCAAATCAAAATCAAATTGCTTAATCTCATCTACTAAAAACGATTTGTCTTTCTTGACATATGTAATCGCAACCTCTTTGCTATCAAGATTAAGCTTTTTTAGATATCCGTTATAATCAAATAACTTATTTGGAAGAATAAACAATATTCTCTTAGATGATATTATTTGATCATCAACGCCATTTGCTTCATAAAATTCTTCTATACTCATGCCAACTCTTTCAATATATCCTTTGTCTTCTGCTTATCTATATTATCAATAGTCAACATTTTCCCTGCCAATTCATCAACACAATCCAAAGGATCTTTACCTTCGCTTTTAATATTCTTATATATTTTACCCAATGCTATTATGGGATTAAGTTTTAAATGTCTCTTTTCAAATCCACGAGCAACAACTGCATTAAGAAAATCTATTGACAAAGACAAATTCTTCTTCATGTTGCCACGATATCCCACCGCTTCCTTCCAAAACTTTTTAATAGCTGTAAATGATGCAAGCGTTCCCTTTTTTCTTCCTTTGCCTATACCTATAGAAAAATCAAACTTAAAATTATTCTTGTTATCTAAAAACATAGTCTCACACAAATCTTCTATTTTATTACTTGCATGTGTCTGCTTCTTAATATTATTTTCAACAGTCTCTATGTTATCATTGTTATTTATAAAGTCAAATGCTTTTTTGGCTTGCCCCAGGCTCATTTCCTGAGCCACTACTGGAATTTTTATATTCACCCCATACAATATTGAAAGAAATATAATATACTCAAAACCACAAAGACACTGATAGCTACCATCATCTTTTAATCTGGCAACAATTACAGAATAGGGAAACTTACCATTTCTCAACATCGAATATCCCAACTGTTCCACATCCTTTATTTTTATATCATTGTTTTTCTTTACGATATTTTTTTGTCTCCACAAACCATATAGCTGTCGCAATATAATATTATCAGGCTGATCTGCAAAAATTCCTATATCAGCAATGCAAATTTTTTCTACGTCGCTTTCAAATATATTATACGGAGGAATGTCATCAACCTCAGAAACAGCAAGCCACTTATTAATCAAATTTTCTCGGAATTTTATCTTAACAGACGGCGTTCCTACTTTCTCTAGTTCACCAAAATCATCAAACTCTTCTATAATATTCATACCTCAACTGAATCTTTCTTTGACATTATATATTCTATGATATTCTTATTCAATTTTTCCTTCTGAGCAGCCTTCTCTATAAAATCAAATATGTCAACAGATTCATTTTCTAAATCTTCTATTCCACTAATAAAAGCATCTGTGTTTATGTTTTCTTTAGATTTGTTTTCTAAAGCAGACATACTAAAAACATCTTCTGCCTTACCAACATTCTTCAGGCAAATTTCTTTTATGGCAATGCCCTTCTTAAATGATACATCTATTAAACCAACTTTTATTTTTCTACCTATCTCGTTAATAGCCCTACGAACAAGAGAACCTGGATTATAATACGTTGTTTTTCCCACGGCATGCTCAGGCACACCAGAGTGTAAATCACCCGACAATATAAGATTGAATCCATTCTTTTTGATCTCAGACGTTACAATCACATCAAACGGAGCTTTTTTCTTTGATATTAATTTATGTGCTACAAGAATTGAATACTTCTTTTTTGGACTAGACACATCTAAACTATCATTAAAATCATCATAACAATGACAGGGATATATCACCAAATCATCTTTATCCACTGGTTCTCTAATAATATAAAATGATTTACAGTGCCTTTCAATAAATGCAAGCGTAGATGATTTGAACGTTTCGGAATTGTATCCAAATATATCATGTTGTCCTATAATAGAATATGTATCAAGATTCGAATTGTTTAACACATCTATTATGTTATTTATCAATCCAAAAGAAAATATACTATGAGAATTGAAAAAATCACCACCACATAAAACAAAATCAGCATTGTTTTTCTCTGCTATGTCATACACTTCTTCTAGTTTGGCAATAAGAGATGTGGAATAATCGTCTATCCTATATACAGGACAACGAACTGAAAGATGTGGATCTGTATAATATAAAAACCTTGACATATCATATTCTCCTATTAATCGTGCTTTATACTATTATACACGATTTACGGCACTTTTATAAAATTAATTACCAGCTAACCAATCATATCCAGAAGTTTTTTCCTTAATCCCATCATTGTCTTGAGTTATCGCATCACCAGAATCATCAAGTTGTGGTGTTGGAATTGTTTGGTCAGATACCGTATTTCTATTAAGTTTAATAACCCTAACACGTTGCACCTTAACAGAGCCATTACTTGCCTCATCAAATGCCGGTGTTCCTGTAGGAATGCGATAATCCTTCTCCCAATTCATATCTCCTGCACTAGCAGAAGCCTTGCCGGGAGTAAAGTTTGTTCTTCCAGATTGTGAATATTGTTGGTAATTAATATCATCCGAAGTATACTGAATACGTTCATTATCAGCCATGATTAAACTCCCTAATTCTGTCTATACCAATAAGTATTGACAACTTCAACCTCGTTTCCATCATAATGAGCAAGAAAATGAGCAACACCATCTACATCAACAGCATCCTGTGCTGCTTCATCTAAATCCAATAAATTGTGTTCCACGAGAAGCCTCTGTGCATCTTCTTTACCAAAATTAAACTCATAATGATCATAGCCACCAGAACCCTCTTCTATTTTCTCATCTACCGTTTTCTCTACAAAATCATCTATGTGGTCCGTAGGATCAAAGCCTTCTTCTAATGCTTCATCTTCTGTAACAATTCCCCACTGAACTAACTCATCGGTCAATCTACTATCATAACCTTCGTTTGATGCTTCATTTTGTATATCATAAGCATAAGATTCATCCCATTCGGTATAAACCTGTCTAAAGAATTCTTCAGCAGCGTCTTGATCTATATGACCAAGTAACCAACCCTGAGTAAATATTTCTGGATTATTATCAAGATCCTCTCGTACTCTATCAATAGCATATTGCTCTGCATCATCATATTTTTCAAAACCAATCCAATCTTCATTTCCTATCTCAAGTCTCATTGCATCACCATCATATGATTCATCAAATGAATTTATATTATCCAGATCCCAACCCATTGCCTCTACTATTTCATCTGCGGCTTTTCGACTTCCTGCCCATGCAACAAAATCTTCTGCTTCTGAAGATAACTCATCTTCTATTTCCTCAACATCTACTTTTTGAACCTTATCGTTTTTAATTTTTACAAGAAAGCTGTTTTCAACACCATCTTTTTCAATTGCAACGCCAGATATATTATACTCATCTTCTCCTTTTGCAACACTTTTCTTATCAAGAGTTACCGTAAGTAGTTTTCTAAGCTTACCCTTTGTTTTTAGTGCTTCAACCAACTGAACCAATGTATTTTGACCAGGATCAAAACGACCAGAAGATACGTAATATACCATTACATTCTGTATCTTTTCTCTTTCATTGGCAGATTCAACAATTCTCTCTGCTATTTTTTGAACATCGTTTGATTTGATAATAGACATTTTTAAATCCCCCTATGCTTTTCCAGGAGTTTCAAATCTGTGTGGTTTATCATTATGAGATCCCACACTAATTCCATCAGCCATTTTCTTAGCATCTGATTCGCCAACCGTTGATGTTTCTCTCTGTAAATCATAAGACTTGAACACCTTCATGTTTCCATCAATTCCAGGAACTCTTATTGCCCCCTGATTTCCCTTACCCTCAATTTCATTCTGCTGTTTATCCGTAACATTTGCTCTATAAGCCATAATTAATCTCCTTTATCCTCTTTTTAAAAAGTCATAAATATCACCAAGCTCCCCCTTCACATGCCCCATACTTCCAGCATGCCCCCAATTCTCCTTATCCTGTTGCTGTTCTTTATTATACCTACTCACTTCTTTCTTAATGTCTACAAAAAGCTTCAAAACATCTTTAACATTCTGTTTATACTGTTGATCGGCAGTATTTACAGAAACCAAATCTCTTGCTATAGACCTAAGTTCTTTTGATATCTTACAATACGACATATAACCCTCCAAATCTACACTATTATATCATCTATATAGGTCAAAATTATAAAAGAATTATTAAACTATTCTGGTGTGAAAAACTTACACTCGGTTTTTTTCATATCTGACGTGATTTTAGGTAATTCATTCTCTTTATCACAAAACATTTGATCATCACTTCCACGAAAATGAACACAATCTCCACACTTAGAAAAGAAACAATCAAAATTTTTCTCCCATTTGTCAATGTTATCAATTCTTTTCTCTATCTTATTTAATATATTAGATATAAGCTTGTT
>Ga0272441_10004755_pt1 | contig 24207 bp, 17 predicted proteins | sample SSMProp6N_FD_193582 | JGI IMG/M metagenome (GOLD analysis project Ga0272441, IMG submission 193582) | Marine sediment archaeal communities from Little Sippewissett salt marsh, Falmouth, MA, United States - SSM-Prop-6N | ecosystem: Environmental > Aquatic > Marine > Wetlands > Sediment ...
GTTCGCTCCTACGAAACGGCCGGCAGGCCGGTCCAAGCAACTATCGATTTCCACTTCTTGAACCGACGATGGTCGGGCACTTTCCGACCATTGGAAATCAAGACACTGCGGATGAATCTCCGAACGAGTAGGATCCGAGAAGTCAGCGCACTTGAGAAGTAGCCAGCCCTGCAACACCTTTCAGGGGCCAAGACGCATTCACACGAGAATTCACACCTGCAGTCTAACTGCTCGGCGGAGCTGTCGGGGAGCGTAGTCGCGCGCCTATGGCCGCTCACGACTTGGAGCGACGTCGCGTATCAGACTGCCCCATCCCCGAGATTCACTCCTCCACCGGTGGCACGGCCCCAGAAAGGCTGTCGGCATGGCGACGCGGGAGGCCCTGTCCCCACCGAGGGCAAACGTTCAACCAGTACTATGCCCCGACCGATAAATCTGCACAACCGCGTTCTTTTGTGCTTGACAGGGGGTATCATCGTGCCCCTTTTCACGAAAACGCATGCGCGTGGAGACATATTGGAGACACGATTCTGACAGCGGTTCCGATGATATTGCGAATCCGTACTCAGGCGTTCCGATCCGAGACTTCGATATCTCCGGAGAGTGTTGATGCCTATCTATGGACCGGACGCAATCATCGATGGATCCTCGACAGTCCATTCACGCTCCGACGGATCTTCGGCTCCCCGCGTTAGACCGTACCTGTCATTCGATCAGTTTGGCTCTCAATGTCATCACACGATTGCGGCTTGGCGATCATTCGGTATAAAGCCGGCATGAACAGCAGATTCAGAAGAGTTGACGTGAGAAGCCCGCCCAGAATCACGATGGCCATAGGATGTTCGATCTCCTGGCCAGGACGGTTACCACCAATCACAATCGGAAGAAGAGCCAGCGCAGTGGTGAGCGCTGTCATCAAAATGGGGGACAGCCGCTCCAAGGCACCGCGCAGAATCAGCTCCTCACCAAATGGCACGTTCTCCTTGGTCTCCAGGTGCTGATAGTGACTGATCAACATGATCCCGTTGCGGGCGACAATGCCCAGGACTGTGACAAGTCCCACTATTGAGCCTAGCGACAGCACGCCCCCGCTAAGGAGGGCAGCGAACACGCTGCCCGTCAGAGCAATAGGCAGGCTCAACATCACTAACAAAGCCAATCGAACAGAGGCGAAATCGGCATAGACAATGATGAAGATCCCCAGGGCCGACAGCGCGGCTACTCCAAGAAGTCGGTTCTTCGACTGCTGTCGCTCCGCGTATTCGCCAAGGATCTCGGCATGGTAGCCCTGGTCAAAAGCAATCGCCTTCACTTTGGCTTCGATCTCGCGGGCCACACTGCCAAGGTCCCGTCCAGATACATTACAGGAGACGTCGATGTGTCTGGAATTCGCCTCCCGCGTGATCTGGTTGGGTGTAGGAGCGACATACACCTCGGCAACGTCTCCCAACGGCACTTGTCCCCCCGTCGCGAGATCGATGGACAGTGCCTGCAAGGCCGCCACATCGCGGCGTACGCTCGGAGTGCCCCATACGACCACGTCGAAGATCTTCTGACCTTCGTAGATCTCGCCCACTTTGGTGCCCTTGACCAAGGTCGTGGCGGCTCGGCGGACGTCTCCCGGCGCCAATCCATACTGCGCCGCAGCCTCCGGCCGGAACCTGACTTCGATCTGGGGGATCATGGTCAGGGGCTGTACGTGCAAGTCGGCAATCCCGTCGATTCCCTCGACGAAGGTGGCTATTTCCTTGGCTTTCTCCTGAAGTACCTGCAAGTCGGGCCCATAGGTCCGCAGCACGATCGTAGCCCCTGTTCCGGTGAGCACCTCCTTGATCCGCTCGCGCAGATAGGTCAGTACATCCCGATACAGGCCGGGATAGCCATCCACCGCTTCCTTGATGTGGGCCACAGTGGCGTCATAGTCAACTTCCGGGTCAACACTGACCCAGAGCTCCGTGAAATTGGTCCCGACGACCTCATCAGCAACCTCGGCCCGGCCGATGTGCGAACCGAAGTTTCTCACGCCGGGGATGGCCCGCAACTCCTTGCTCGCGCGAATGGTGATCCGGTCCATGGCCTCGACCGACGTACCCGACTTCTCAACGAAATGCATAAGGAAATCGTATTCCTTGAAGTCTGGAAGGAACTCCTCGCCCAGCAGAGGAACCACGGCCGCGGAGGCGCCGACCACGCACACCAGGAACACGACTACCCAGACTGGACGCCTGATGAGCCCGGGGAGAACCGTCGCGTAGACACGCTTAAGCCCGTGCACGACGGGCGATTCCTTTCGGTGCAAAGCCACGCCGCGAGGCAGAATGAGCAAGCAGAGGGCCGGCGTCAGCGTGAGAGCCACGAGGAGCGAGGCCAGGATGGCCAGGATGTAGGATAGGGCCAGCGGTCGAAAGAACTTGCCGCTCAATCCGGGGAGGAAGAAGACCGGCAGCAGAACCAGCGCCACGATCAGGCTGCCGTAGAACACGGCGCTTCGCACCTCGATCGAGGCTTGAAGAACCACGTGAAAGGCTGACTGAGGATTGCCCGCAAGACGATTCAGCCGGAGACGCCGCATGATGTTCTCCACGTCGATGATTGCGTCGTCGACGACTTCCCCCAGGGCGATGATCAGACCCGCGAGCACCATCGTGTTGATAGTGTCCCCCTGATAGTGCAACACGAGAGCGGCGATGACCAACGAGCAGGGAATCGCCAACGCGCTGATCAACGAGGTGCGCCAGTCATAGAGAAAGAACACCAGGACAATCACCACAAGGACACAGCCGATCAACAGGGCCCGGTTGAGATTCTCGATGGACTTCTCGATGAAGCCAGCGGGACGAAAGATCGTGGAGTCGATTTCGAGGCCCGTCAGGCCCGGTCGCAGGGCATCCAACGCAGCCTCCACGTTGCGCGTCACCTCAAGGGTATTGGCCCAAGGTTGCTTCTCCACGATCAGAAGGAGTCCCGGCTGGTCGTTGATGATCGCGTCGCCGATGGGGGCCGGAGACCCTTCCACGACATCCGCGACGTCGCCCAGCCTCAAGGCCGCCCCGTTGCGGTACGCCACGACGACTTCGGCCAAGTCCTGGGACGTGCTCACGGACGAAACATGCGAAACGGCCAGCCGCTGGTTGGGCGTGTCCAGAAAGCCTCCGCCCACCAACTCCACGGCGTCCCGCGCCGCCTGCTGAACCTGTCCCAGGCTGACGCCGTGCGCTCGGAGACGGTCCGGGTCTACCAGGACCTGAAGCTGTCGATCGCGCTGACCCCAGATGGCCACGTTGGCCACACCGGAAATCGACATGAGTCTCGGTCGGATGGTCCATTTGGCCAGGGTGGTCATCTCCATCTGAGAGAGTGTCTGGGATGAGATGCCAATCTTGAGCGCTCGGCTCGTGGACGACAGCGGCGGCAGGATAACGGGGGGCTTCGCCACGCCGGGCAGTGCGCCGGCGGCCAGGGCGAGCCTCTCCTGGACCATTTGCCGTGCCGCCTGCAGGTCGATCCCATCCTGGAAGAACAGGACTACAGACGACAGGCCCAACACGGATTTCGAGCGGCTGGTCTGGACCCAGGGTGTGCCGTTCAGAGCATTTTCAATCGGTACAGTCACCAGAGCCTCGACCTCCGCGGTCGACAGGCCCGGGACCTCGGTCTGGATCTCGACGTGGGGCGGCGCGAATTCCGGGAACACATCCAGCGGGGTCGTCTGAACAATCCGGACGCCCACCACCAGGACCACGGCCATCAGAGCGACAACAACGACGCGCAGCCGTAGTGAAGTGGAGACCAGCCATGTCATCATTATTTGCCCACTCCAAACTCCGTGCCAAACAATTCCGCAGCTCCCGCACTGACCACCTTGGCCCCGGCAGTCGGCCCGCGAGACAGAACGGCCAGATCGCCCAGCACATAATGTAGTGACACCCGCTGACGCACGTAGACGTGTGGGGCCACGCTCTCATAGACCCAGGCACCACCATGCATGTCATAGAGGATCGACGAATAGGGCACTACCAGACTCTGCTCGGTTCCAGTCAGGGCCAGGGTCACGGCGACCCGCTGGCCAGGTCGGTACGAACCGTCCGCGTTCGGCAGTTCATAGAAAAGGTCAACGGTCGCAGACGCTGGATCGGCCTTGAAGGGGGCAACGACGGGCTCGGCCGAGCGTGCTTCGGTCGCCGCAAGATCGACCAGACTGTGGACACGCGCGGGTTGTTTCGGATGGACGACCGTCACGTCTCCGACATACACCGGGACTCGGACCCAGACCGGATCGATATCCGCGATGCTCAAAAGGGCCGCCGAGCCGGTGACCGTCTGCCCCGGGGCCACGTGAATCTCCTGAATCACACCGTCGATCGGGGACTTGATGGTCAAAGAAGAAAGCCCCTCGGCCGTGGAGGCCAAGTCGCCCTTTTTAAGCAACTCCAATCGCGCCTGGGACGTCTCGAGGCCTGCCGCCGCGATGGCCAATTGGGCCTGGGCCTCCTCCAGTTCGCGAAGACTGCCGGCCTTGCCCTCCTGCAATTGCCGGGCCCGGTTCACTTTGGCCTGCGCCAGGTCGTATTCGATCTTCCGCTGGGCGATCTCCTCCTGCACGCTCAGCAGGTCTCTTGCGGGCAGGACCAGCAACAATCGGTACAGGGGCTGGTCCTTCGCGACCTGTATGCCTGCCGTAAGGCTTTGCCCGTCGTCTGTCGCCAGGAGGGTACCCGTCATGGGAGCCGACACTGTCACGGAACGACCCGATACAGGCACGACTTCGCCGCCGAAGGTCCGACTCCGCTGCACGGGACGCAACTCGACGTCGGTCATCTCGATGCCCAGCCGCGATTCGGCCTCGGGCGTCAGCGTAACCGTCGTCAGGTCTATTTCTTTGACGGCGTTCTGGACGATGGCCGGCTTGGCCGGCGGTGATTGCTGAGGCGGTGTCTTCCTACTGCACCCGCAGATAGCCGTTGTCGCCACGATCAGGCTCAGGTACTTCCCAAGAGAATCCATCGTGTCGTCGTCTCCTGTCTATATCACCTTCATTCCCACAGAGTAGTTGAGCTCGGCGGTACTGCGACGCAGCTGCGCCGACAGTTCGGCCCGACGCATCCTCGCTTCCAGGACTTTCCGCCTGGCCTCCAGAACCAACAGATAGGACACGTCTCCGGTGTCGAAGGAGCGTTGGGCCAGGTCTGCAGCGTTTTCCAGCGAAGGGACGACGCTACCGCGCCACAAATCGTATTCGCGATGGGCCGCGCTGTATCGCGCATAGGCTTCTCGTACCTGGAGCACGATATTCTGTCGCACGGCTTCGTATTGCCGCGCGGCCTGTTCCATTTCCGCCTTAGCCCGAGCGATCCGGCCGTTGTTCTGATTGAAGATCGGGATGTCCACCTGGAAACCCGGGCCGACAGTGAGGGCGTCTTCGCCCTTGTCTTTAGCGTCGATGACGGCGATGAAGTTGTAGACTCGGGATTTCTCCCAGCCGATGCGCCGGCCGGCCGCCTCGATCCGGAGCTCGGCCACTCTCAGGTCGGGACGTGCGGCGAGAGCCGTCTTGAGCAACTCGTCGACGGAAGCCGTCTCTACGGGGTCGACTTCTACCGGCTCGAGTTCCACACTCGGTTCCTCCATGGCCAGGCCAAGCAAGGCGACGAGATGTTGCCCGGCCACAACGGCCTCCTTGGAGGAACGGATCGAAGCATCGGCCGCCTGCAAAGCGTCCACCTGGGCCACTGACGCGGTCAATTCGCTGATGTCACCGGCCTCAAGACGACGCTTGGCAAGGTCGGCAATCTGCTTTCGGATTTCGGCATCTTCTTCTGTCAGACGGGCTTGTTCTCGCGTCAGCCACAGGTCGGCAAGGGCTGTCCGAACGTCGCGAATGAGCCCCAGGCCGTGCTGGATGAGGTTCTCAGAGACGCTCTGAGCATCGATCTTCGCCGCGGCGACCCGACGGGGACGCTGCCAGAGAACTTCTGCAGGCAGATTCAACTTCATCTCGAGGAGTTTGGGACCGACAGGAAAAAGGAGGGAGAAGATCGGATTGGGCAGCATGTTCGCCTCAATCAGATCGGCTCTCGCAAAGCCAAGGCTTGCCAGATCCGCTTGGAACTGGGCATTGTTCCAGAGGGCCAGAGCCACGGCCTCGTCATCCGATAGGCCGTCTTCAACGCACACATCGGGCGGAAGGCTGAATTCACCGGGCTTTGCCGCCGGTCCCAGTCCATGTCCCGTGCGGTCTTCAATGCCGTCAGCAACATAGGGCCGGTCATGGGAGAACTCCACTCCACATCCCGCCACGAGAACAATCAGTAGGGCGACTGAACTCTTTCTGATCATACGTCCGTCCCTCGTCTACTGTCCTGGAACACCGTCACTATTTGCCGAGTCCCGGCCGGCCAGGCCTGCCGGCGGCAAGTACTCCGCCCATACAAGGTCCTCGCACTTTTCCTCCCTGCAGGGTCTTGGAAGTTGGCCCTGGTATTGGTCATAGCACTTGGATCCAACCACGAGAATGACAGGCTCTGTTCTCGACTGTCGAAGGATCAAATCCTTGATCCCTTCAACATCGAGCACGCGCGACTGCACGTCTTCACAGCTCAGGCCATACCTGTATTCTCCTGAGCGGCCTGTAAGAAGGACATTGTCACGATTATAGAACCAGCAGACGGCGCCGACAAGGCTGTTTTCCGCAATGAAGATGCCGTTGCAGGAGACAGTGGAGGCATGGGACCGGAGAAATGTGCCCGGCGCCTTCTCTGGGGACAATGCCGCGGCGGAGATGAAGTGCCAACTGAACATGAACAAGACTGGCCCGGCACAACAGAACGCCAGTTTCGCATGAACGCACGCTTGGGCAATCGCGGCCCGACATGACACTAGCCAGAGAACCAGCCCCGCAACGGCCATTGCCCATTCCCACATTGCCACGTTTTCGCACATTTCCGACACCATAGACAAGGCCGCGACCATCGCAAGGAGGAGGACCGCAGCTCCCAGCATGAGCACCCACATACCGACGACAAAACCCTTGGCCTCGCCTTCACTCAAACACCTGATCAAGCCGGCAGCAATCAGGAAGGCCAGAGGCGGAAAACAGGGGAGGATGTACGTGCCCAGCTTGCCGCTCGATGCAGAAAACAGGAGCAGTGGAAGCACGAACCAGCAGATGGCCAAACCTATCATCGGCTGATTACGACTGGTATATCGCAGCCCCTGGATGATGGGCCCGGCAAGCGGCGTCCAGGGCATTGCCCCTGCAAGAAGAATGGGAACGTAATACCAGAACGGCTCGGGATGCTGGCCGCCGTGGGGCGAGATGAAGCGATTGACGTGCTCGACCCAGAAGAAGTAATGCCAGAAATCCGGCTCTCGGCGATGTACCGCGACGGCCCACGGCAGTGTCACCAGAAAGGCGGTCATGAGCGGAATCCACGCTGTACGAAGGCACATCCGAAGCCGGCCCTGCCAGAAGGCGAAGGGGGCAATCACGATGACCGGCACCGCCAGAGCAAGGAATCCTTTGGTGAGGAAGGCCAGGCCACAAGCCACTCCCGCAAGGACGAGCAGAACCAGTCTCTGACGTAAGGTCTGCCGTTCGTAAGCAAAGTACAGCAGCAGGATTGCGGCAGTCATGAATAGCGACAGCATACTGTCGAGAACACAGAATACGCCAACAGCGAGGACTTCAAAGGACAGGAGGAACACCGCCGTCGCGAGCCACGGCGTCGCACGATCACCTGAGAATCTACGGGCCCACACGAACAACAGCACCGCCGTCAGACCCACAGCGACCGCTGAAGGAAAGCGTATGGCAAACGCATTTTCGCCAAACAACCGAATGGCCGCGGCGTTCAGCCAATAACCCAAGGGGGGCTTCTCGAAGTACCTCAATCCATCCAGATGTGGGACGATCCAGTCGCCCGAAGCCAGCATCTCTCTGGGAATCTCGGCGTACCTGGTCTCGTCCGGGATCACCAGGGGGCGCACACCCAGGGGAAGGATATACAGGAGCAAGAACACGCCCACGAGGGCACATAGAAGTTTCAATCGCATTCCCACCTCGCCGGAAGATACGCATAAGGCATCTGATAGTAGTCGAAGATTCCCCAAGCGCGATGGCTCGTGAGTTTCTCCAATAGATAAGTCACATTCAGCCCGATGCCGACGTAACCATACCGATGCTGGCCATCGAAGAAATCGTCATCTCCGGAGACATAGCCCCGCGTGTAGTAGCCGAGTTGCACCTCCAGGGCCTTCAGAATGGGACTGCCCGTTCTGAGCCAGCCATCCAGCTTGAAGGCAAACAGGAATTTCTGGCCGGAGTAATCGGTCAGGATGTCGAAACGGTCTCCGCTACGGGCCGCTGGAGAGGAAAACCACTCCCAGCGGAAATCGACCCGTTCCCGAACGGCAGGAAACCGATGACGCAGATAGGCCATGCTGACGCCGAGCGTATTCATGACTGCGTCCTGCCAACTGAAGCCCTGGCTGACGCTGAACCCGTCGCCGACTTCGATCAATGACATCGTCAGCCAACTGCTCGCTGCACCGATCAGAATGGCATCATCTTCGGAATACCCCCAGTCCTTGTAGATCCGATTGTAGACGCTCGCCAAAGCGTAGCAGGTGAAGACGTGCCCGAGCTTGTCGGCGCCGCCGTAGGCGGTGTCGCTGTCGAACCAGCCCTCGTTGGACGTACGGAACGAATGACTGCCGTAGTCCCATCCGGCAAAGCCAATAGCGGCGATGGTACCAACGGTCGCCGCGTTCAACGCGAAGACCTTCTTTTCTCGTGGCCAATCGCCTGCGGACCACCATGGGTTCGCAGGCAAAGACTCCTCGCCGGTCAGCCCAAGCATGAAACCCAGGCCGGGTAGCGGGACCTTGGCGTCCTCCCCGTAAGACGGATTGCACTCCGCTGCCGACAGATTGGGCGTGAGAATCATCCAAAACGCCGCCGCCAGACCAAGGAACGTCATGTATGTCATTCGACTTTTCACAGGATTCGCCACACGGCTATGTCCGCATCGCATCCAGTTCAATGAACGCTACAGGTAGAAAGACGAAGACGGGCAGCCACGCCCACAGTTCCGGCATTACGCGTCCCGCGAAGATGACTTCCGTCGAGAGCATCTTGCAGGCAAACATCGCAACGAAGCACGCCGCCGTCAGAGCAAAACTGACAATGATCGCGGACTTCATCGCCTTGGGGTCGCGACAGATCAGCACCGGCAGACTCACCATGAGCATCGTCAGATTGATAAGAGGCTCAGTAATTCGAAAGTGCTTCTGGCTATAGAGGTCGGCCATGTCCCGGATATTCGCCTTCTGCGCAGCAAGAATGGACAACTGCCGAGAGCTGAACAGGGACTTGTACTCCGACTCGCACACGACCGGTATGTCTTTCGGCACAAGGCCCGGGGCAACATAGGATCGCAGCGGTTGTGGAGCATCCTCTGCTTCCGTACTGACAAATGAGCCGTTGACCAGGTCCCAACTGGCTGTTTCCCTGTTGAAGACAGCCTTGTCGGCGGTGATCCGCCCGGTCACCGCCCAAATCCCCGGCCGGTCGGTTGGCCGACGCGTGATGATCACAGGTCTGTCGAAGGTCGCCGTCTTCACGTAGTATCTCGGAGCGCAAATCAGAGAGCCGTTCCCGTCGGTGATGAACCACGCCTTGTAATACTCCTCGCCGGGGACGTCCCCGTGTCCCCGTGCGAGCTTGTCACTGATCGACGGGATCAGAAGTTCCTGATCCGCCAGCCAAAGTCCCGTGAAGAAGAGGGCGAGTCCCAGAATGGGCCCGACGACGCGCTGGGCGCTGACGCCGGAAGCGAGGATGGCGACCAACTCATTGTCGCGAACCATTTTGCCGAGAGAAAACACGGCGGCCACAACCGTGATGACCCCGGCGAGATCGCGAAAGTAGACGGCTGTATTCAAGCCGTAGAATACCAGGATGCTTCGGACGACGGCCCAGGTCCCCAAATCGAGGTGTTCGGAGAACTCGTCCAGATTGATGAACAGATCGACAATGACCCGAAGTCCGATCAGTACGGAGAACGCAATGGCATAGCCGAACAGAAAGTTCTTTGCGATATAGCGGTCCAGGATTCTCATCGTCGCACCGATGTGGCCGTATGCGAAATGGCCCTCGAGTTTCGCTCCCGGGATTCTCCCAGATTGAAAACGGCGCAGGCTCTGTGCCCAATTGTCCCACGAGCCAACACTCTCAACGACCAACCTTCGTTGGGCAACAGGGTACGGAACGTCTCCTCCTTCGCGATGACGTACCGTGTTCCGCGCATTTCCCGAAGCACGTCCAAAGAGGTCACGAACTGGGGCTCAATGGGCTCGGACCAGTTTGCCATGAATTTGATGTCCTCCGCATCAGGACCCACTTGCCAAAAAACGATCGTACCCGGCTCCTTCGCATACAAAGTCTCGATTTGCCTCACAAAGGATCTGGTCTCTTCAAACGAATAGGAGACGGGTTCGGCGATCCCCACATCGAGGATGCCAAATATCACAAGGCCAACAGCCAGAAGGAACATGTCCCGGTTGGGGACGCCACTCCATCCCCGATCCAGCTTTCTGGCGACAAAGACAAGGGGAATCAACAGACATAGAACGACCGGCGAGAATACCGTCCAATCGGGCCGTCGATAGAGTGCGAACAGCAGGAATCCTCCAACGGCGATGACGGAGACGATGGGAAGATGGGTGCAGATTCCAAGGAGTATCCGCCTCGCCCGGAACAGCTGCGTTTCGAGAGCGGCGTTGACCATCACATAGGAACCGACCAGTGAGAGAGCCGGCACGATGGGCAGGAGATACCGAGTCTTCTTGACCGCCGGAATTGCCATGCCCACCAGCACGATGACCGCGCAGAATGCCAGCCCACCCAACAGCCGGTCTGTCTCGGCTCTTCTGCGCAGGATCTCCCGGAACCGCGAGCCAAGAACGATGATCGCCAGAGGATAGCTTATGGCAAGGGCAGTCAAGCTCCTGTGCCAATAGTACGTCCAGCCCGGCCCCCGGTCATCAAGGCGCCCGACCACCTGCTCGTCCAGCACGCGTCGCGCGAATGGTTCGCCTGCCTGCGTCCTGGCCGCGAGCAGAAGACCGCCAACGCACAAGGCCAACGTGCCGGCGGCCACGATCCCCAGCAACAGCGTCCGCCTGAAATGCCCGTTCCAGAGAGAACAGCCGCATGATACGGCCGCCGGGATCACCAAACCGATCGGGCCGCGAAACGCGAAACCGAGACCCCACACGAACGGCAGCAGCGCAAAACGCCCTTGCCGAGCGAGGCAGTCGCTCGAATAGACCAGGTAGAAGGACAACATGGTCGCCAGACTGGTGTACTGGTCCAGGGGGATACTACGGGACATGGAGAAGAACTCGAACGTAAACAAGGAAAACAGAACGGCGGCGAGACCCCATCGTCGGGAGTGTATCGCGCCGATTCGGTAGGTGACGACAAGAATCAGGGCCGAGACGACCGCCGTCGGCAACACGGTCGTGAACGGGGTAACTCTCCCGAAGGGTAGAGACGCCAGGCAAATCAGACAGGTTGACGCGGCAGGATAGTCGGGATAGGGCGTGCCATAGGTGGTCGGGAAGAAGGAAGGGCCGTGCCGGAGCATCTCCTGGGCGAAGAAGGCGAAGCGCGTCTGGAAGCCGATGAATTCGGGAACGAGCGAGGCGGTGAAGGTAGCCACGGCAAGCCAGAATATCAGCAAAGAATCACACGTCGTGGACTGAAACCATCGGGCGGCACGGACGGGGGGAATCGCCTCCAAATCCAACCGGTCGACCTGCGAAAAGGTCATGACCGCACCTGGCAGGCTACCCAGCCCTCGCGCCCGCGCACCGTGCCTGGAACCATTCGTGCCGTTCGCGCCGCACGACATTCATCAACCGAGGCACCCAGAGGCACGAACGAATGGCCCTCGGAGAGTGCTGTCTCTACGAATCGCTCGAACATCTCCACGCAAACGATCCCCTCAACCTCGGCGTGTATGGTTAGCACATTCAGCTTGTCGCGCCGGAGCAGAGCGAGCAGACGCTCATTGTAGTTATCGTTCGACACTCCATCCCGGCCGACCACTTCGTCATATGTCGGCAGTGTGGTCGGGACCTGCGGTTGCAGCAGATCCTGATCGCCCACGACAGGCTGAAAGACGGTTTCTCCGCGGCAATCACTGTTGTACCGAAAAGGGAACCGGGCTTTCTCCCGCAGGACGAGATCGTTGCATTTCCAGCCGGGAACAGCCGAGCAGGTGGGCGGGTGCCCGAGGATCCGGGTCAACGATTCGACGCCGCACCGCAGAGACTCATGGATGGCATCGGCGTCCATCGTGTCGATGTGAGCTTGCCAGGCATGATGATCCCAGGCATGCAGTCCTACCTCGTGACCTCCTTCTGCGGTGGAGCGAATAACGCCGGCAAGCTTCTCTCCGATGCGGGGGCCCGGCCAGAACGTGCCTTTGAGCAGGATATCCCAGCCATAGAGGTGGGAAGCCTTCGTCCGGAGCATCTTCCAGAAGAAAGCGGGCCGGAGCAGACGCCAGAGATGTCGGCCCATATTGTCCGGACCAACACTGAAGAAAAAGGTGGCTTTGACGCCATGCCGCGCGAGGGCCCGGCACAGGTTCGGGACGCCGATCCGCGTTCCCCGGAACGTGTCAACGTCAATCCGCAAGCCTATCCTCATGGCACCCTCAGCCGCGTGGGTCTTCTACCTCGCGTTGACGGCACTGAGACAATGGGCGTCCGCTCCGACGGCTCACCCCCAGCACGTAGGTTCAGGACCTCGGCGCGGTCATCATCGATCACGACCTCTCCCGTACGCACCGCTTCACGGAGGAAGAAATCGAGAGTACGCTCGACCGACTGGTCCAGGCCGGTAATGGGCGTCCAGTCCAGCAGCTTCTGCGCATTCTTGATGCTCGGTCGGCGATGCCCCATGTCTTGGTAGCCGGCGCCGTAATAGCAGCCGCTTTCGATCTCGCGGAATCCGGCGAAGGGGGGGAACATATGCCGCAGCGGGTGTCCCTCGAATTTGGCCAGGAGCATCTCGGCCAGATTTCGAATGCTGGCCTCATTGGTCGGATTGCCGATGTTGATGATCCGTCCGTCGCAGACGTCGTCCCGATTCTTGATGATTCGGAATAGGCATTCCACACCCTCGGCGATGTCCGTGAAGCAGCGTTTCTGGAGCCCGCCGTCGATGAGCAGGATGGGAGTGCCTTCGACCAGATTGAGGATCAACTGGGTGATGGCCCGGGAGCTGCCTATCCTCGCCGACGTCAGACTGTCCAGCCTCGGTCCGATCCAGTTGAAGGGGCGGAACAGCGTAAACCGCAGTCCTTCCTTCTGCCCATAGGCCCAGATGACCCGGTCCAGGAGCTGCTTGCAGCATGAATAGATCCACCGCTGCATCCGGATGGGCCCCAGGATGAGTCGGGAGTTGTCCTCGTCAAACTCCTCATCATCGCACATCCCGTATACCTCGGACGTCGACGGAAAGATGATCCGCTTGTTGTACTTGACGCAGTAGCGGACGACGCGGAGATTCTCCTCGAAATCCAGTTCGAAAACCCCCAGAGGATTGCGGGTATACTCGATCGGCGTGGCGATTGCCACGAGGGGCAGGACGATGTCGCACTTGCGAACGTGATATTCAATCCACTCGCGATGGATTCGGATATCGCCCTCGTCAAAGTGGAACCCGGGCCGCCCGATCAGGTGCTCGATGTAGTTCGACCGCAGGTCCATGCCATGGACTTCATACTCGTCACTTGCGAGCAATCGCTCGCTCAGAGCGCTGCCGATGAAGCCATTGACGCCCAGGATCAGGACGCTCCTCTTCCTGGCCGCCCGGATGCGGGTGCTCGCGTGCGGTCCGAAGCGCATCCCTTCGACGAGGTTCAATTCCCTGGCGAGCTGCGCGCCGGTCATGTACAGCCCGTCGGCAGGCTGGCCGGCATCGACGCGGATCGCGTCCTGACCACACGCAATCGCAAGAGGATTCGTCCCGATGATTGTGCCAGGCATGACGCCACGACCATCCTGCAAGATTTCGGACACGGCCCAGAACAAGCACTTCCTGTCGCCCAGATGGCTGAAAGCACCGGGATAGGGCCGCGTGACGGCCCTGACCAGGTTCCGGATTTGACGGGCTCCCCGCGTCCAATCGATTTCTCCGTCGGTCGGACGGCGACCGCCGAAGTACGTGGCCTGGCTGTGGTCCTGGGGTATCCGAACCGCGGTGCCGGCGAGGATGTCAGGAAGGGCCTCGTCCAGTATCTCGGAGGCCGCTGCGGCCGATTTCTCCATGAGGGTTTTGGCCGTGTCGTCGTCCGAGATGGCGACTCGTCTCTGGGCGACAATGTCGCCGGCATCGGGTTTGGCCGTCATATGGTGCAGGGTCACGCCGGTCTCGGTTTCCCCATTGAGCAGGACCCAGTTCACGGGGCATCGGCCGCGATACTTGGGCAGGAGAGATCCGTGAAGATTCAGGCAGCCTGCCGGTGGGATCTCGAGAATGGCTGACCTGACCAGTCTACGGTAGTAGAAGGAAAAGAGGACATCCGGGGCCATACCCTTGATTCGGTGGACCCACAGCGGGTGATTGATGTCCTCCGGCGCAAAGACGGGAATGTCCCGTGATGCGGCCAACTCCACCACCGAGTCAAACCAGACATTCTCCGCTAGATCATCCTTGTGCGTGAACACCGCACAAATCTCGAATCCATGGCGTAGCAGGGCTTCGATCCCCACACACCCGATGTTGTGATATGCCAAGACAACTGCTTTCATAATGCGTCCTCTGGTGTGTCCTGATTGGGCGTTTCTCTTCCCGGCGATCGGATCGTCTCGTGAACGAAGTACCGGGGCCTTGCCCGGACGTCGTGGTAGATGCGACCGATGTACTCTCCGAGCAAACCCATCCCGATGAACTGCGCCCCGACGAACATGAACAGGATGGCAAACAACGTGAACACTCCCTCGGCCGCCCATCCCGCTCCATAGAGGATTCTCATGATCAGCAGAAGGACGCCAAAGCCCACTCCCGCGAGCGAGATCATCCCGCCAAACACACTGAGCAGGCGAAGTGGAAATGTGGTCATGCTCGTCAGCAAGTCAAACTGGAGATTGACAAGTTTCCACAGGCTGTACTTGGAGTCCCCATTGGGGCGTTCCGCATGCTGGGCCTCGATCTCGGTTGCCCTTCGGGCGAAGCCATTGGCCAGGATGGGAATGAACGTGCTTCGCTCGTGACACTGCAACATGGCATTGATGACGTGGCGGTGGTAAGCGCGGAGCATGCAGCCGTAATCGTGCATCATCACGCCCGTAGCCTTCTGTGCGGCCCGGTTGACAATGCGGCTGGCCACGCGCCGGAACAGCGTGTCGTGACGTGGAGTGCGGACGGTCCCTACGACGTCAAAGCCCTCCTTCATCTTCCCAACAAGCTTCGGAATCTCCTCCGGTGGATTCTGCAGATCGGCATCCAGGGTCACAACCATATCGCCTTTGGATTCGGCAAAGCCGGCCATCACGGCGGCATGCTGACCGTAGTTCCGGTTCAATAGCACACCGACAACCGTTCCATTGCTCCGTTTGGCCTCCGCCGTAATGATCTGCGGCGATTCATCGGAGCTTCCGTCGTCTACGAGGACAACCTCGTATGGTATACCGATCTCACCACAGACCCTGAGGCATCGCTGAATGAGTTCCGGAAGGTCCGTCTCTTCGTTGAACACAGGGACAACCAGGGATAGGGAGACTCTCCGTTCCACCATCCAATTAACGTAGGGATCGATCTCATCTGAGCAGGCGTGCCTCCTCATGGTGGCGGACCCAACGATCTCGACCTGTGAAGAGAATGAGCCCATTCCCGTGAGAACCTGTGTTCCCTGGCCTCGCATCTTCGTGGCACACTCCCGACGGGTCTGGCGGTTTGCTTCTCTGCCATGGTCTCTCATGACTTCATACTCTCCCTGGAAATAGGGCTCATCGCTACGCGTCGTCCTGTCCCAGACAGGACATCCTTGATCGCCCTGATGACGTCATCAACGTCGCGTTCCGTCATGTCTGGGAACAGCGGCAACGAGCAAATTCGGTCGGAATTCCATTCGGTGTTCGGCAGCATGCCCCGAGGCATGCCCATGCATTCCCGGTAATACTTCTGCAAATGCACGGCCCGAAAATGCAGCCCGGTTCCGATGTTCCTTTGCTTGAGCCGGAGCATGAATTCATCACGGGTGAAGCCGGCTTTGTCCGTGTCCAGGCGGACGATGAACAGGTGCCACGCGTGCTTCATCGGGTACCCCGGATCGCTCAGCGTCATGATCTCATCGACCTCCGCCAACCGCTGGCGGTATCTCATCGCCAATTCGGTCCGTCTGGCATTGAACTTGTCCACCCGGGCCAGTTGCCTCAAGCCCAGAACAGCCGCGATATCCGTCAGGTTGTACTTGTATCCCGGCTCCAATACCTCCGCCTGCGGCGAGCGCCCCTGGGCAGTGCGGTCATAGGCATCCACTCCAAGCCCATGAAACTTCAGACGCTTCACGCGCTCCAGGAGACCTTGATCGTCCGTGCAGACCATGCCTCCCTCCCCGGCGGTGATATTCTTGATGGGATGGAATGAGAAAATCGAGGTGCCAGGGGAGCCTATGTGTCGCCCCTTGTAGTGGGTTCCCAACGCGTGGGCGGCATCCTCGATCAGGGGCACGTTCGCCGCCGCCGCCAATTCGCGTATCGGGTCGATATCGACGGCGGCCCCGGCGAAATGCACCGGAATGATCGCCCGCGTTCTGCCGGTCAGGCAGGGCTCGATGGACTCGCGGGACACCATCAGCATATCCCGATCCACGTCAGCAAAGACAGGCTTGGCGCCCGTCAGAACGATTAGGTTCACGGTGGAAGCCCAAGTCATCGACGGGGTGACAACCTCGTGGCCCGGCCCGATCCCCAGAGCGCGGAGAACCACGTGCATCCCCGCTGTGGCTGAGGACAGCGCTACGGCTCCGGCACAATGGACGTATTCGCGGAATCTCTGCTCGAACTCCGTCGTCTTTGGCCCGGTCGTGATCCAGCCGCTCCGCAGCACGTCGCCCACGGCGGCGATGTCCTCCTCACTAATTGACGGCCGTGAAAAGGGCAAGAAATCATTCCGCATGGCCAGCACCTTCCTTAATCCCCATCGCCGAGCCCATTTCTGTTTGACTCTCCCAGAACCAGGCGATCCACTTCTCCTTTCTGGATGACTTGGATTCCCAGGGTCGCACATCCTCATGCAGACTGTCTTGCCTCTGTAATTCGGCTACGATCTCGGTGGGAAGCCCCGCTGCATACCTCTGTTGCGCGATCACAACACCAGGACTTGCCTGATCTGCAAAACGGCCGACCTGATTCGGATCCTTGAGGATCTCTACCGGTCTGTCGCTATCAAGGTAGAACAAGATGTTCGCGCTGCATTTGGGGAAGATACCGATTCGCATCGGCGAAGAGGCGGTGATTCGTGCCTGTAACTGCCTGGCAAAAGGCTGTTCAGTACGGTTCATCTCAAGGATACTCTGCTGCCAGCAGAAGTAGCCTCCCAGGAATACGACAGCGACGGCAATCAGGGGCCATACCGCCTCGTCGGATCCTTCAGAGAACCTGGGATGGCGCGCGATCTTAGTGGCGATCCCCGTTATCAGCGCCGCGATTAGCCCTATGACAAGAGCGGCTACGTGAAGGCTCAGTGGAGCCTCAAAACCGACGACCCTCCTGAAAATGGCCAAAATCAATGGAATCGCCAGTTCGAACACGATCAACCCTGTGAACATGGCCTTCTGGATACCGATCCCCTGCCGGCGAAATCCGTCCACGCGCGGCAGGTGGACCCAACCTACAAACACGGCCATCAGAAGCGCGCACAGAGGCAGAATCGGGAGAATGTAGTAGCTACGTCGAGAGCCGGAAAGTGTGAAGAACAAGAACACAAGAAGTATGGCCCAGATGAGCCATCGGGTGTACTTGTCGAGTTCCCGCCAATCCTTCACCATGCCGGCTACTGCCGCCAGGAACAGTGGCGTCCATGGCAACAAGAGAACCGGAAGCTCGTACATGTAGAGGTAGATGGGCCCCTTGTGGTCGAACGGCCTGAAATAGCGTAAGATGTTCTCCTGAAATACCAACCCCAGACCGCTGGAACTGTAGCCGGTTGGCTGGGTGAGGGCGGCATAGGCAAACGGAAGCAGGTACACGAGCAGGCCGATCGCGAACGCTAGGAAATGGCATGGCCGAAGCAGCAGACGCCATCGCCTTTCCACCAGCATATCCGGCAGCACCACGAGAATGGGGACCGCGACGGCCGTCAGCCCCTTCGTCAGGGCGCCGACAAAGGCAATCAGGTAGAACACGAGCATAGCAGAGAAACTGACGTGGTCCCGCCTGGACCAGTACCAGGCCACGGCTAAGATGATAACCGCCAGATTCTCGGCATCAGCCGTACCCGCCCGAGCCCAGAACAGGAACGCATAGGTTGTCAGAAGAAACCAGCCAGCGATTCTCCCCGTCCTGACCGACCAGAGACGTGTGCCGACTTTGACTGTCGCCCAGATCGCTGCCATGCCCGCGATTGCGCTCGGCAAGCGGACAACGAACTCATTGAGTACGCCTGTCACCAATGAGATGATCGCCCTGAGCCAATAGGTTAGGAGCGGTTTGTCAAAATAGGGTTTCCCCCCAATTGTCGGATGAAAGAAGTCGCCGGTCCGGAACATCTCCCGCGTAACCTCAGCCCATCGGCCCTCGGCCGCCCACAAGCTGCGCCACCCCAGACCCCAGAACAACAAGAACATCGCTGTCAAGAGAAGCAGGAGCGTGCTTCCCGTCTGGGCCGTACTACCAGACTTCCTGCAGCACGAGACCCCGGGGTCCGCCAGGCAAGGTCCGCCCCGATCATTCACTGCCTCTCCTCCTCGACGATGTGGCCGGCGTCCGTCAGCTTCAAGGCGACCGCCTTGCCCTTCTTCTGGCCTTCCACCTCGTAGAAGGTCTTGCCTTGCTCGACCTCTCTGGAGGCTTTCAGTTCCGTGGCGGAGCCATAATACCTCTGGGCCGCCACTTGCACCGCCGCGGGAAGTGAAGCGTAAGAGACGCTCTCTTCGGCTGTCAGGACCGTGCCGTCGCTGGCGACATCGTACTCCACATCCTTCCCCCCGACACTCGCCTCGACATCGTAGATTACCTGGCCGTCCACTTCTTCCTTCTCGATCTTCTTGATCTCACCTTCCATAATTAACGTCTCGATGACGAGGCGGGCAGGTTCGGGAACTGCCGACAAAGGCACCTGTCGGACAGATGCCCCCTGTTCCGACGTGGTGCCGCAGCCTGACATCCCGGCGACAAGCAAGACAACCAGCGTACATTCAAGAACTCGGCATCGCATTGTTCTGCTCCTTTCTGTCTTCTACAGGATTCTCGGCGAGCCGACCTTGTGTAGGCAGAGCCTCATTTCCAAGAGGCGAGGATGCTCTGCACGATCGGCAGTCGATCGTCATCCTGCAGAGCTTACCGTAGGAACCTGAACGGAACCTTAAATGAGCCTGATGAAACATGGAAACTGCATGAATGTGGACGAATGTGGATGAACCATCGTTTGCCCGCTCCTTCTCAGGCCGGCGTCCTCCCCCAGAGGGGTGTCTGGCCGTGCATCGGGCATGGGAACAGGCAAGGACGTGCAAAGACCAAGGCAGTGTTGCAGATCTCCACCAGACAGATACAATGGACGCGTCTTCGTGCGAGGGCACGAGAAACATGGATCATGATGGGAGAACGTTGCCTGCGGGCGCAGGGACTCGGTGGCTCGAAGATGAGAGTGCTGATCGTTGAAGATGAGAGCAGACTTGCGCGCAACATCGCCAAGGCGCTCAGGGAGACGACGTCGTACGCGGTGGACATCTCTACGGACGGCGAGGACGGCCGGCACCAGGCACTCACGAATCCTTACGATCTAATCGTTCTCGATCTGATGCTGCCAGAAGTAAGTGGGATGGAGATCCTCACGAGCCTGCGCCGCGAGGGGAGCCACGTCCCGGTTCTCATCCTGACCGCGAGGGACACCACGCAGGACATTATCCGGGGCCTGGACTCAGGCAGCGATGACTACATGACGAAACCTTTCAATATGGGGGAGTTCTTAGCTCGATGCAAGGCTCTTGTGCGTCGAGCCTACGACCGCCCCAATCCGGTTGTGCGGATTGGTGAGTTGTCGGTGGACACGTCCAGCCGCGTCGTGACTCTCCGAGGACAACGCATATCGCTGCGCGCCATGGAGTATCGCCTCCTGGAGTATCTGGTGCTGCGAGCAAATCAGATCGTCAGCAAGGCTGAGATTCTTGAACACCTCTACGATTTCAACGCGGAGACTTTTTCCAACGTCATAGAGGTATATATCTCGGCTTTGCGGAAGAAACTGGACGTGGGTCCCCCGAATGTGGTGATTCGCACTGCCCGAGGCCAAGGCTACGTGCTCGAGGAGGCAAGGACGTGAAACCACCGTCGATCAAGCTACGACTTTCGCTGGTGGTGTCGCTGCTGACTTTGGCCATCATCACCGTTCTTTCAGCCGCAGCCTATGTCGAGTTTGAGGAGTCTCTGCTACGCAACATCGATACGACACTGCGGTACATGGGGGAGGGGATCTGGGCGGAACTTATCGAAGAAGGAGTGTCTCAGGAGAATCGAGTAGCCGCATTCCGGGCCCTTACAGGGCATCCCACTTCGGAATACGCTGGTCACTGTCGCATCTGGATGGATGGCAGCCCGGACGACCTGTTCAACAGCGATTCTCCGGTCACTCCATTGGCTCGCAGGCTCGTTCACCCACCCGCCGAAGAACGGCCCGATGTGGACAGCATCGGTCTGTTCGACATCTCCGACGGCTCGGGGCCGGACAAGAGAGGTGTCTTCCGTGCGATGTGGATGCGACGAACCTACCGCGGGGGCATCGTGAATATCCTCGTGGCTCGTTCCAGCAGCTACGCCTACCACGAATTGGGCGAGTTCCTCAGGCTACTACTCGTGCTCGGGGGCAGTACGACGCTCGCTATTCTGCTACTGATACCGAAGATCATCTCGTGGGGCTTGCGGTCGATCACACGCGCAGGGGGGCAGTTGGAGCAGATTACCCACCGCGACCTTGGGCACGGGGGGCGAGTCATGGGCAACGTTCCAGTGGAACTGCAGCCTTTCAAGTCAGCCCTGGAAGGGATGCTCTTGCGTCTGGACGAGGCCGCGCGACGGCAGGAGCAGTTCACGGCCGACGCGGCACACGAATTGCGCACACCTCTGGCCATCATGAAAAGCTCCCTCCAGACTCTCCGAATGCAACCGCGGATGACTGCGGAGTACGAAGAAGGCGTGGATGACGTACTCCAGGATGTCGATCGCATGGAACAGTTGGTGAGACAGTTTCTCACGTTGGCGAGGCTGGACGCAACAGACAAGATCTCTGATCCAGTCGAAGTCCGTTTGGATATCCTGTTGGAGTCTCTGGTGGAAGTCTTCGATGGTCGTGCGGCGGACCAAGGAGCACGCGTGGTCTACACCGATGGCGGAGCGGTCAGTGTCAAAGGCGATGAAACGGAGCTGCGACAGTTATTCACCAATCTACTCGACAACGCGCTGCGACACGGTCCGCCGATGGGAGTCGTTCGCATCACTCTGCAGGACGGATCGGGGCCGTGGGTGACAACGTGCGTGCATGACGAAGGTGGCACAATCCCGCCGGAAGTACTCCCCCACCTGTTCGATCGCTTCTATCGCGCGGATTCCTCACGATCTCAGGCCTCCGGCGGCACCGGCCTCGGTTTGGCCATCGCACGCGCGATTGTCCTGCGGCACGACGGCAATATTGCAGTTACCTCGGATTCACAAGCCGGCACCACAGCCATCGTCCGTTTGCCTCGGAAGTAGACCTCGCACAGCTTTTCCTTCCTTCCTCAGTTTCACGCCGTGATTTCAGGTTCCCTTCAGGTGTGACGGAGTATTATGCAATGGTATTCAGGTGAAACTGGCACGCAGGGGGCCCCCAGAAGGTCATGTGCAAAATGATGATTGGAATGAGAAGTGTGATGAAGGGCCTGAGACGAACGTGGCGCTGCTGGTGCAGCATCTGGGAGCTCCGTTGGGAGGAATTGACTGACATCGACTACCACAATTGGGAAAGCAGAATGGAAATCCGTCGACGGCTCTCGGGGTCCCACCATGACCATCTGGTGAAATAGGTTGTGCAGTGACACAACTCGACAGGTGGATCGAAGGCCCCACCCGGCCATCGGCATCCTGCTCCGGCTGACAGGTCCAAGCCGTCCGATACGTCATGTTTTCCGTGTTTCTGCCGGACATGGCTGCTGATTGGCCCTCCTCGAGAGCACCGGACCTTGCCTCTGCTTCACTTCATGTTCACTTCAGGGACGATTCGTTATATTCTAACTGGGGGTGGGGTCGTCTTGGCGATGGCCTTTCAGACGGACTATTGGAGATTCGGCGCCCCACTGCATGCCCCCAAGCATCAAGCCATAATCGGCAATGGGAAGGGTGATCTGAAATGCACAGCGCATGTGAATGGACCGTGAATAGACGACAGTTTATCAAGAGCGGGCTGTCCTTAGCCGCCGGTGTGGCGACGCTGGGTCCGGCTCGAGCCCTCGGCGAGAACAGTAGTGAATACACCCGATGGGCATTCCTCTCTGATACCCATGTGGCCCCCGATCCCGACAACCACTATCGCGGTTTCTACCCCTACCGCAATCTGCAAATAATCGCCGAAGAAATCGCATACAATCCTCCGGACGGCGTGGTCATCACGGGGGACTTGGCCCGGATGAAAGGCGAAACCGAGGCGTACGAAAACCTAAAAACACTTCTGGCCCCGGTAACCGCACAGAGACCCGTCTTTCTGGGGCTGGGCAATCACGATGACCACGACAATTTCTCTCGGATATTTGGGAACGCACCCAGCAACGGCATGACCGTCGCAGAGAAACACATTGCCGCTGCGGTCGCAGGTCCCGTGCGGCTGATCGTCCTGGACAGCCTCCTCGTCGACAGGGCCTCGGGCTTCCTTGGCCAGTCTCAACGAGCATGGCTGAAGGCCCTCCTGGACGCGTCCGATGACAGGCCCACGATCCTCTTCTTCCATCACCGGCCCAGGATCGACCTGCTGGATGGCCCGCGTTTGCTTGAAATCATCAAGCCTGTTGCGAAAGTCAAAGCCGTGGTCTACGGGCACTCGCACAAATTCAGATTCTCCGAGTACTACGGCATTCACATGATCAACCTCCCGGCAACGGGTTTCAACTTGTCGAGCAGCCAGCCGGTGGGCTGGGTGGAAGCAAGGCTCACGGAAGAAGGGGGGGCGTTCACCCTGCACGCCCTCAGCGGCAATCGCAGGATGGACGGCTCCTGCCAACGTCTGTACTGGAGAACGTAACTCGGGGCACATCCCGAAGATTCGTATGGCACAAACACGGGCGGCACGTCGAGGACGGAGTCTGCCACGGAATCCCCCCTATATCCCAAAACAAACTGGAAAACTGAGGAAGGCCGGGGACCATAGGCAGTCCCAGCGACGGCACGTCTCATCATGAATCCGCCTTCGCAATCGATGAATGGCCTTCTTGGAAGGCTTGATGCCGATGAAGGATTGACCTCCTTTAGGGCCCCACGCCTCCGTAGCCCCGACAGGTTGGACAGCACGCCTGCGCGGGCACAAGTATGCGAGCCTGTCCGCCGCAGCGGGGTTGCTCCAATGTCACTGGCACCTCCATCGCAAGGCCCTGTATGCCTTCAGCCTTGGGCCGTGACAAGTTGCTCCAAAGCCAGTCGAAGATCTCATCGAAAGATGGCGTGAACGTCTGAAAGGAACGCACGAGTGAGATATTGCCAAAGTCAGTAGATCTCTCCTCGGGAATGAGCGGCTCGGGTCCCAGCGGCGTAACGGGTTTGCCCAGGGGGACATAGGGCGGGCCGGTCTCTCGGCGATACTTCCGTCGTATTGTTGGCGTCTGTGAGCATCGCCAAGCACAGAATAGGCTTCTTGAACGTCCAAGAAGGGTCTTCCCCCGCCACTGTAATGGCCCGGATGAAGTCCCTTGGCCAAGCGACGATATGCCCACCTGATGTCGTCGGCTATAGCCC
>Ga0272441_10004756_pt1 | contig 24206 bp, 24 predicted proteins | sample SSMProp6N_FD_193582 | JGI IMG/M metagenome (GOLD analysis project Ga0272441, IMG submission 193582) | Marine sediment archaeal communities from Little Sippewissett salt marsh, Falmouth, MA, United States - SSM-Prop-6N | ecosystem: Environmental > Aquatic > Marine > Wetlands > Sediment ...
GCCACCAAGCGGACGGCGAAGAAGAAGGCTACCAAGAAGACCGCGACGAAGCGGACCGCCAAGAAGGCCACCAAGCGGACGGCCAAGAAGAAGGCCACCAAGAAGACCGCGACGAAACGGACCGCCAAGAAGGCCACCAAGCGGACGGCCAAGAAGAAGGCCACCAAGAAGAAGACCACGACGAAGCGGGCCAAGACAACTTCCGGTCGCAAGCCCACCAAGAAGAAGGTCTACGGTGCCGCCGCAAGCGCACCGAAGAAGGGATCCGCCGAAGCTAAGCGCAAGATGGCGAAGCTGCGGGCCATGCGCGGCAAGAAAAAGAAGGCCCGCAAGTAGCCACAGCTACCCATAGATTGACTAACGGAGGGGTAGGGTTTTCCCTGCCCCTCTGTCGTTGTGTGTTTGCTCCTACATCACTACAGATAGGGAGTGAACTGTAGCAAGGAGACTGCGATGCACGACGACAACAGCAACTTCAACGTTTTTGGCCAATCATCGGGGTATGGACCTCGGGTGTCTGCGATGCCTGAGTCCCTACAACCAAACGCGGTGTTGAAGGTCCAGCCTGGAATCACCGACGACCCAGTCTTTGTCGCAGCACAACACATTGCCAGCATAGCCATCGGGGTCCGAGCTAACCCCCAGGATCCTATGCTGACTCACAACCTTGCGAACCTCCTCACAGACGCAGTGAACGGAGCGCGGACTCAACTAGAGGGGGAGCATCGCGGGAACCCCTGGAAGGACGCTCGCTGGCGGAAGATTCTGGAGCGACCGACCTTTCGGATCCTACTGGCGCAGGTGCTTCGGGGGTTCGAGATTATGGGTCAACTTTCGCAGGAGTGGGCGAACACGTACCGATACATTAGCCACTGCCTCGAACCCGAAGACGGGCCGCAAACTGAAGAGGATCAGTACTTCCACGCACACTCGCAATACGCCAAGTTCCTGACGGGGAAGCAGGCCCCACCGACACCAACGGATGCCCCGGACGCGACTCTGCGTCCGATCCCTTCCCCTTCCAAGTTCCCGGACTACCTTCCCGAGGATATAGACGAGGGCCTCGATGACGAAGAAGACGAACCCAACGAAGGCAACGCCTAAGGGACCTCAGGGACCACGGTGTACCTGTGTCTTCGTGCATGGGTATCACATCCCGAAAGCGAACTGCCCTATCCCAGAGCATCGGATTAAGGCATTGTCCGCAGCCCAGAAGATCCTGCGAGCGATCAGCGCCTAAACCTTCGACACCCGAAACTGAAAAAGTTTTTCACTTTTGGCCCATGATCTACGTCCTGGGTATCGACAACGGAGTCTCGGGAGCCGCTACCCTCATGGATATCGAGGGGAGTAAGGCAGTATCCCGGCTTGTGCCCACCGTCCGCAAGAAGACCGGTCCCAAGAAGCACCGCACTCGGTACGACCTGCGGGGGATCTGGAGGCTGATAGCAGCCTGTACCCCGAAGGAAGATCTACCGACCCGGCTCCAGCACCTCAGTAACATGGCTCCGGGTGACAAGGTGTACGCCTACCTTGAAGCTGGAACACCTATGCCTCGTAAGTCCAGCGACGAGACTGTGAACGAGGGATCCGTAGCCAACTTCCGGAACGGCGTGGGAACCGGTCTCTGGCAAGGCATCCTTACCGGGTTACAGATCCCCTACCAGCTGGTGGTACCCCGATCCTGGCAGGCAGCCATGCTCCCAGGCATCAAAGGACGAACGAAGCTGAAAGCGGCATCGGTAGATAAAGCCTTGGACCTCTACCCAGCGATAGTGGTCACTCTGAAAGGACCCAAGGGCGGAACCCGAGACGGGGTTGCCGACGCCACTCTCATAGCAGAGTACGGGAGACTCAAGCTGCGCGAAATCATGGACGCCCAGGGTGGTGAACCCTCGATGACCGAAGATGAAGTGCTGATAACTACCGAGGGACTGGCTTGATGGACACCAGAGCAGACCTAGACGAACTCGAACAGACGACTTACACCAAGCGGTTCCGTGTCCTCACTTACATGAGCAAGACCAAGCGGAGGCCCGAGCCCTTCGTCGTGCTTTCGATCCGGGTTCCCGCAGGGGTTACGTTCACCTACTCCGGAGGCATCGTCTGCACCCTCCGGCCAACATTGGGCGACTACTTAACGCCTAACCCTAACGGCTCCCTACTTCCGTTCATTGAAGCCCTTCCTTCAGAGATCCTCTGCTACGAAGCCTTGGAGCGGGGAGTTCAGATCATTCGGGTCCGTCAGGAGGTCACCCGATGGGATCGAACCCATCAAAGGGTCGCGTTCCTCGTCACTGGGGTGGTGGCTGCGTTCTTGGACTTCCACCTCTTCAAGGACCAGCTATTCGTAACGTCTTTCAAACGGCCCTTCGGCGTACCGCTTGAGATCTGCGGGGCCTACGATCCCTCATAGGAGCCACCGTGTCCGACCGCAAACCACCCGGTGAAGTACTTGCTATCGTAAGCTGGATCGTCCAAGCACTAGGGTGGCGACTGGAAGCCCACGACCTTCCTCGGTACACCGAAACAGTCGATCCGAACTTGCCAAACCACCACTTCCTCGCCTTGCGCCTCACCGACCTCAATGTTACCCCTCTGCCCGCCTCGCTCCGGAAGCAGGTGAAGGACGGCCTCCTGGACGTTCACAAGGATGCCGTCCGTGTCGCCTTGGCTAGAATTGTGACCCCGGAACGGATCCGAACGTGGAGGGCCTACAACGGCCTCAGCGAAAGGGATGCAGCCCGTCGTATTGGAATCGCCCCCAAAACCCTCGCCCGGTACGAAGTCGGGAGTCGCCCTAATGGAGATCGTTTGCTCTGGGTGTATAATGCCCTCGTTGGAAACTCGACCAAGGATGCCCCAGTAAACTGGGCGCAGCTAGCGCAATTCATCGCCTCGCAGGATTCGTGATGCAGCCAGTACCGCCACAACGAAGAAAAACCAAGGCTCCAGCAAAACCTGCCCAGGATCCGCAGGCCGCTCCGCTTGTCCAGCAGGCCGTGAGCCAGCTGATCCAGCAACACGGGAAGGCCATTGCCTCCATCCTACCCAAGCGAGACAAGACCGGGATCTGGCTCCAGGTAACACCCAAACCGGACAGCGCATGGAAGGCCATCCCCAACAAAATCCAGGTGAAGAGCCGTACGATCCGGGTGCTGACCAAGGACCCCGAGTTGATGAACGGTCCACGGCCCTCAACAGCATCCACGAACGAGTTCCCTGAGATCGGACCTAACGGTTGGATGGGCCAGACTTGGACGCCGCCTTGGATGGCCGACCTTTTCTGGTACGCCATGGGGCAGTGTGGGTACAACCCCGCCAAGCACCCTCGGGTCTACGACCTCGCCGCTGGGACAGGCCACCTTGTAGAAGCTATCAAAGGCTCCTCTCGTTTGACGCTGAACGAGATCGACCCCTTACTAGCCCCTGTACTTCGTAGCCGCTTCCCACACCCCCATCAGATCCTGAACGCAGATTTCCGTACCCTGACACTGCCTCAGGTGATGTGCATCGTCGGCTCCCCTCCGTTCATCAAACAGGGATCCGACTATCTGCCCCAGGCCTATGTAGCAACCTGCGAGCGGCTCTTGCTGCCCGGAGGCTTGCTAGGGCTGCTGACCCCTGATGGTTGGACTCCTAAGCACGGCCCCAAGCTGGCGTTGCTGATGACGCGACGGTTCACGGGCGACCAGCTGAAACCGGTTTCGCACTGGAGCGAGTACCCGATGATGCGCTTCTACCAGAAGCAACCCTAGCGGTTCCGCCACAAGAACCAACCGATACCGCCTAACAACGCCAGTAGAGTGAGATTCACCCCACTCTTCCGCTGCACCAACTCCCGTAACGCCATAAGCCCTTCTCCGCGTCGGGCTGCGGCCATAGCCAGAAGGTGGCGACGGACGACGGGGTCACGTTCCAACCGCAGAACGGCTTTGTCGCCAGCGACCTGTGCCCCGTTGAGCAGTCTACGCCCTCCGCGTTGTGTTCCCACCCAATATGGACAGCCCAAGGCAAACCATTCCATCAGAGGACGGCGGTACTCTTCGACGTGGGCGATCCCCAGGAACTTATCCACCCCAATACGACGAAGACGGTTCCCGAACAGCTGGCACAGTTCGGCGGATCTAATGAACAACATCCGCGCCAACCGCCGGAAGAGGACCACGATTGGGGTAGGGTCATACCCAGGGTGGAGGTGCCTCAGGCTGTCTGGCAGAGTGTTGATAGTCTCCTGCCCAACCGTCCGGCGCGTGAATAGCTCCACGTAGTCCGGAAGGATACGGACCTGAGGCGATGGATCTTGTAGGGGCAGCTTGTCGGTACCTACCCAGTCCTTCCAATCCGCTACTCCGAGAGAGGTCTCCATAGACGCTACGTAGGACTCGAAGGTCCTATCCCGGTAGAGGATCCGAGACGCCACAGGCATCGCGTTCGTGCCGTGGGTACCCTCCAGCAACGTCCATAGACGATCTGTGGACACCTCCAAAGCCTCGTCTAGGGTACGCCAGTCATCCTCCCCCAGGTACTCCAACCGGAACCGGAACAGCTTAAAGAGGCGCTCCAGCAGCCGGGTACCGAAGCCGTAGACCTTGGCTTGGATGGAGTCTTCTGGACCCTCCTGCGCTGCCGTATCCATGTAGGGAACCAACTGCCCAATCTGCCCCCTACCCTGCCGCTCCGTCTTCATCACCGGCACCAGCGGTCGAGGAACCTGGAACAGAGGCGATACCGGGTTCGGGACCTCTCCAGGATTCAACGGGAGGGGCTCAAACAACGCCCGAGTCATCTTGGCGTAGTCCTGCCGGTCCGGGAACGAACTGATCTGTAGGGGGATGGTGTTGGCAAGGAGTGCCCGTACTCTTTCTTCGGAAGCGTGAGGGCCTAGGTTCAGGACCCCATCAACCCCCGCGAACATTCCCCACAACTCCTGTGTAGCCCAGTCCAGCAGACCCCGCACGTCGTCTTTGGAAGGGCCTAGATAGGTAATCCCTCGCGTAGGCCGAACATCCCCTCCCTGCGCTCCTCGGTATTGCCACGTACTCGTCCAGGAGACACCGGGATCCATCGTGTCATCGACCCAACTCTGGAGCGCCTGCAAGAACCACGGGATGAGATTGTCGCTCAACGAACCAGCGGCACTGCCCGTTCCCAAGACCTCTTGCTGGTACTCGAAGAGGTTGCGGTATTGGGCGACCTCGTTCAGGGCCTGGAGTTCGTACAGAGCCAAGGACCGAGGGAGATCCGCCGACATGGCTTCGTTACCCCGGATCCAGGTCTGCCGGATATCGTTGTAGTCCAAGGCCACCAAGACAGCCCGAACAAGCACCTCCGCTGCCAAGGCGTACGGGTTGCTCTTCCAAAGGGCCATAACTACCTCGAACACGTCGATGCAATCCAGAGCAGTGAACAGGCCGTTCATCACCTGCTCTTGCACTACAGCCCAGACGGCTTGAGGATCCTCAGAGAGAGTGAGCCCCGCCTCGGTGGTAAGCCCACGACCAGCGAGCAGCGCCGGTACCGTCTCCAGCAGGCTCGTGTTGCTGGCTATGTACTCCAACACCTTGTCCCAGATGGAAGCGTATTCCCGCATCTGGAGAGAGGTGAAATGCAGCGTGGAATGCAGGAGAGGGATAGGGACATCCGTGAGACTGAACTCCCCTGAACCCACACCCACCAGACGGTGCGTCAACCAGTTGCTGAAGCCACCCAACCAGGAGTCCTGACTGACCTCCTGGGTCCAACCTAGGAAGCCCCAAGTGAACTTCTTGCCAGCCAGGGTTTCGACCAGAAGGCCGTTGATGTCGTGGGTCGCCAGATGCGCCTGTAGTCGAGCCTGCAACGCCGGAGACATCCCGTCGCGGTACCCCGCCGCTGAAAGTGTAGGCGTTGTAACTGGGACCTTATCGGGCATAGCTAGCTACTTCAGGAAACTCAGCCCCAAAAGCACAGCGGCAGCAATCGCGATCATCCCCCATGGGGACTTCGGCTGAATACCCTTCAGCACGGAAAATACCCTGGCTTCACACTGCCCAGGATTTTGTCGAGCCCACTGCCGCGTAATGTGGTACTCCGCAGCCAGGAGTTCAGACGAAACTGGCGATCCCTGGGGGATGTTTTCGCCCGTCCGGATAGCTAAACAGATCTCCCGAGCCAGTCGATGCAGTTCTTCATCCGAAGCGCCTAACAGCTTCTTCATCAACTCCTCGACCTTCCCGAAGACGTAATCCGTTACATTTATAAGTGCAGGGGCACCTAGTTGGAGGCCTAATCCCGCTGCAATGAACATCGTACTTGGGCTCCTCAGAGTGGTGATCGCAAGATCTTTGAGCCCCCGACCCATCCCAGGGATAGAACCAATAGGCTGCGAAAGTGCCCGTGTCCACGACCGCCATGAACGGGCATTCGCCTGAAGGAGCGACTGGTAAGTTTCACGCCCCAGCCTAGCAAAGGTCTGTACGGACTCCTCGACGCCTTCCCGAGCAAACCTAGTGGCAAGATCCTCGGCCACCTCTCGGTTCAACCGCACCAAGGCTTCGATACCTTCTTCGGTCACCTCCTCAGCGCCCTCAACCCCAAGCCGTCGCCCCTCACGAAGGGCTCGCGCCAACGTCTCGGCCACATCTCCCCGCCCCGCACCAACAGTAAAGGCAGGGCCTCCCACAGCCCAGCCCTGCACCGTTCGGTCGAGGGCGAAGATCTCCTGCACCTCTTCCACAACCGGCACTGGGAGGGTCGGAGCATGGACCGTTCCGTCATGCGCGACGAACGGCCCACGGCCTTTGAAGTTTGCTTGGAGGTAACGCACCGTAGGCCCCGCCGTAGCCATGGCTTCGAACTCCCCCCGACTGAGCAGCCCATTGGCCCACTTCTTTCCGGCTCCTAATGCACGGTTGGGCCACACCTTCGTAGTTCCAGCAATTTCAGGGAGGAGAGGACGACGGGTCTGCATTCTCACGATCTCCGTTTGGTGCCGAAGGTCAGTTCGTGTGCCGTCCATGATACCTTATTCGGATCGCCCACCGCACGACGGAACAGGGGGAAGCTGCCTCCCACTTCGAACAGCAGATCCTTGCTAAATGCCTTCCGTCCCTCCCTCCACAACTCGAAGTAGAGATCCCAGGCTTCTGAGAAATCCATCACCGGGTTCTGGCGTAGCCTGCGGGTAGCCCAGTCGCACTGGTCCATCAACTGCCCCACGGAGCGAACCCCCTCGACCTTCCCCGAGAGCATGAAGGTCATCGGGGTATCCCCGTCCATGTAGAGCCAGAACAGCCGTGCCCGAACGCCCTTTTTATCCTGCCACACCAACAAGAGGAGGCCATTTCGACCTTCATTGTCTAGCCGTCGCCGCAGGAACACCAACGACCCCCACGACCACCACCGAACGTTCGGCTGGTACTCCTGGAGGGCTGTTAGTAGCTCCCCATCCTCCTCCGACTTGACTCCGGTGATCCCTTCGAAGCGGTTGAAGCCTCGGCCTCCCAGGAACCCCGGCACCTGCCGAATCTCTCGCCCCAGCTTGAAGGACAGATCCCGCAGGTACGGGAGTCGCTCTCGGAACGGATCGTAGAACACATCCAGGAGATCCGATACTGGACCATCCACAGCCTCCATCTCCTCAAAGCTACCCACCTCCTCACGTAGGTTGGAAAGGCCTTGGTCCATTTGACTCGTTGTATCGAGTGTCACGGACTCCCCAAGAGACTCCTGACTCAGCTGGGTGACAAAAGCCCCGAACCGGCTCAGGCCCTTGCCCTCTTGCACATACCCTCGGCGTTCCAACAGATCGATCATACTCGCCGTGGAGGAAGGCCTTCCGATCCCCGCCTTCTCCAGCCTCCCAATTAACCCTTGAGCGGAGGGTCGCGGAGGGTTCGTTACGTTGACCTTCACCTCAGCGTCTTTCAGCTGAACCTCTTCCCCCTCTTCCAGAGCCGGGATCTCGAAGGGAGTGTCGCCTCGTTCGTAGGTCCATACCTCGAAGAAGCCAGGGTCGAGATATGTCCCACTCTCGCCTGAGAGCAGAGCCTCGTCCCCTAACGCAGGGTGTCGCAGGGCTACTTTACGCTCATCGATCTTTGCGTTCGGCATCACGTTGGCGATAGACCGCCGGTAGATCAACTCGAAGGCCTTGAGTTCCCTGGAGTCCAGCTTGTTCCCGAAGTGGCTCTTCACCGTCATTTTGGTGAAGTCCTTGCCGTCGTTGATAGCCCGTGTCAGATCCTTCGTCGGCGGTGCATTGCGCTTAGGACGGATTGCCTCGTGGGCCTCTTGTGCCGCAGTCGCCTTCACTGAACTACGGGGAGACGAGATCGAACGGACACCGATGTCACGGGCGACACTCCGCATCTCCCGGAAACCCTCAGGCGAAAAGGCCCGACTGTCGGTACGTGGGTAGGTAATCGAACCAGAGTCGAACAGTTGCTGGAGGACCCGTAAAGCGTCCTTGGCTCGGATCCCGTGGCGTCGATGGATATCGGTCTGGAAAGACGCTGTGTGGAATGCAGGCCACGGGCCTTGGGTCTTCTCCCCTTGCTTGAACGACTCCACCGTAGCGGGTTCGCTATTGAGGGCTTCTTCCAGCTGGTCCGGATCCGTAACAGGGCGCTCAGTGGTGAATCGAACCGGGAACTCCTCCCCGTCCACCACTGCTGTAGCCCGAACCTCGTATTTGATTGTGGGCAACGTTTGGAGCGATACCTCCTCGTCGCCCATCAACATCGACAAGGCCGCGAACTGGACACGCCCTAGGCTCAACCCACCGTACCCGCTGGGGGGCCTTAGGTTGGTCGCCCACAACCCACGCGAAGCCGGATAACCGATCAAGCGATCCAAGATCTCCCTGGCACGGTATGCACCAACCAATCCAGGGTGGAGGTCGTCCGCTTCCTCAATGGCCTGTGCCACATCCTCCCGAGTCACTGCATGGAAACGCGCCCGTCGAACCTCCACTCCAGATGGGATCGCTTCGTTGAGGCGGAGGATCTCCAGTACATGCCATCCGATCCCCTCGCCCTCACGGTCCGGGTCCGTGGCGATGTAGATCACCCCTCCCCGCTTCAAAGCCTTCGCTTCCTTCACCAACTCCTGGGCCACCCGAAAGTTGGTGATGGCGTAGTAGGGGTCGTACCCCTGCTCTACGTTCACCGCCAAGTACCGACCAGGGTTCGTCTCAGGAGAGAGCGGTTTGCTCCCGCGTGTAGTCGGGAACTGTTCGAGGAACGCCTCTACTTGGGCGCGAGCCGCCCCCTTCAGTTCATACCGCTCGCCCCGTTCATAACCCTCGAATATGCCAGCCTGGGGAGGCTCCTTAAACGGCGTGTTCGCGAACAGAGTCCGGAAATGTCCACTCGTCGCCATTACCTGGAAATCAGAGCCAAGGAACTTCGAGATCGCCTTCCTCTTCGTAGGTGATTCCACGATCACCAAATGCCTAGCGACAGAGGGACCGGAACTCCCCGGCCCCTCTTGTTTTGTCCTCGTACGCTTCTTCTTCTTCGCAGAGGACTTCCGTCCCCCGCTGCTTTTCTTAGCGGACATGGTGGTCGATCCTCACAGGCGGGTTGCCAAGTAGACTACCCCCTGTAAGTGACGCCAGCGACCCCCGGCAAACCCATCAACTTGATCTTGCCCACCGGCTTCATCGGGCCACAGCCTTTGTTGCTGGCGACGATGCCAGGAGGCCCGTACACCGGGGACATCCCCATGTGCTTCAAAGCACTGGGCTGGCCCATCTTCTGCGGGACACCACGACGCCGCCCGCTACCATAACCGAAGTGCCGTTTGGGTTGGTGGGCGAACTGCCGCCGCCCAACATCGAAGATGCTCTCCCCGACATCCTCGACGCGAACCGGAGGCGGACCCCCGACTGCGGGGACACCACTGAGGTCATAAGGGCATTCATCCCGCACCCCACCACCCGGTCCCATTCCCCGACCGTGTGGACCCGTCCCATCCCGTCCGACAGTTCCTCCCACAAGCGGTTGGTTGGTGTAACGCATGATATCTCCTTGGGTTATGGAAAATCAGCCAAAGTCCTGGTCAGGCTATGGCAGACGAGGTACACTGGCCCCTCTCTATGGTATCCTAGCCGGACAATCAGACCCCCGCTAGTGTGCGCGGGTCGCAAAGGAGGAGGTCAGGTGAAGGGTAGCCCCTCGTCATGCTTCGACATACGGCGGCTGACTCGCTCTGCTATCCAGGCCGAACGGATCACTCCGCCCAGCGAAGCGGCACAAATCCCCGTCCAAACCGTTACCAGTGGTGGGCTCGACTTGGAGCGAGTAGTCACCGCACGAGGCATGATCGGTGTCGATAGCGAACCTGTGCCTCTGCTCGACTCGCGGCAAGCATGGGACTACACCGTCCGACAGGCCAACCGGTTGGTTTGTCCTGGGCTGCTGGATGCAGCGAACCAGCTGTTGGACCGTGACAACGAAGAACCCCTAACAGGGGAGTTCGTTTTCGGAACGACAGACGCTGGCGAGTTCCTACTGTACTACCGCCTTGAACCCTCGGTAGTAGACCAAGGAGAGTACGACCTTGCCGAAGGCGACATACTGGTCCAGCAAGACGCCAACAGCCTCCGGGTCCGTGAAATAGGTGGGGACTCTTTAGGCACCGCCACCAACTTGAACGACGCCGCCGAACTGATCCTTCAGTACTACGACCAAGCCAGCAAGGAGATGGGGAAGATCTGGCTAGCAAGCGGCGAAGGCGGCATCAAAGAACTTCGGATCTACAGCCCACCACCTCCACCGAGAGAATCGGCACCAGACGCCGCCCTCACCCAGGTGATGGACGTGTTCGTTAGGTATGTGGATGGAGACGGATACGAGCGGAAGCAGAACTGGCCCTTGCTAAGCAACGGGCGACTGCACATCCCTCCCCAGACTCGCTACCACCAGATCGTGAGCTACGAGGTATCTGACGGAGCCTCGGACTCGGAACACGAAGAGATACTCGCCTTCCTCGACAGCCTAAACCTCAGGATCTCGGTGCAAACCTCTGAGGGGATCGTGATGGTTCCGAGCGAGGCTGTCCAGGCCGCAATATCCCGGTCGATTCGCTACGGGAAACGGCCTGTCAAACAAGAGGGGGAGTCACATACCGGTGCTGAAGAGGACGATCACAGCGGTATTGACGACGGCAAGGAAGAGGAGGTGGATGAAGAAGAGGAACCTCGAAAGAAGCGTCGGTCTAAGAAAAAGACGAAGGCACCCAAGAAAAAGGGGAAGGGATCCGAGAAACGCCCAAACAGGCGTGGATCTGATAACCGTGCATCCGTTCGGATGATCGATTTCCAGGTCGCTGGGCAGACTGACGATTCCGAGGAGCCTTTTGACGAGTTCGGGCAGGACGATGATTGACCCTACACACGATGATCCCCAAGTAGAAACCCCTTCCCTATACGACCGCCAAGCTGGGTATCGTCGTGCCTCAGGCACACGACCCGTAGCCCGTAAGCGGTCAAAGCCGAGCAAGTACAGACTGCTTCTGGAAGGGGCGGCACCACCGCGTATACCAGTCCCGGAAGCGCCCACCCGTACACCAATTACGGAAAGTGCGATAGTCGATGTTGAGTCGCACATGGCCGTGGCGATCTACTACTGCTGGGGATTTGCTCCGCTGTCTCACCGCACGTTCCCTTCATCGACAAAGGAACTCGCGGCAGTCTACAACCTGAGACTCGCGGACCTGTATCAGTTGGCGGTCAAGTACATCCAAGGGGCATACCACAACCTTAACCACTGGAATGCCGACAGTGCGTTAAAGGCCTGGGAAGAGGACTTCGTCAACGAGACGCTGATTCATTTAGCTCACTCGCTATATCCTCTCACCTACCGGGAGTGGATGAGGAAACGCAAGAACCCCGAAGACGACCCCGTGAAGTTTGGGGCGCAACTTTTGGGCAGGCTCGCAGCTAACTTGAAGACTCCTCACGCCACCATTATGAGGTTGCACCAACAGCGTGAGCAGCCCAGCAACATACAACCCTACATCCGCGATTTCATCACTATCTATAACCAGCAGCTGGCCGAAGCCAACCAACTGCCCGGTTCCCGTTTGCCTGCCACTGAAGAGCGGAAGATCGCACGGGAGGTATACCTCGGCTACCGCGAAACGTACAAGCGGCGGTTCGGTCGTTACCCTCGGCCCGGAGGTTTGAGTGCAAGCAAGATCATGGAGCGGGGGCTCGGCCTCATGGAGTTCCGCATCGTAGACATCCACCCCAAAGAGGGGGAGGACATCACCTTCGAGGAAAAGCTGCCACCTGCTCCAGCCTCGGAGTCGGGGGCGATGGAAGCAATACAGCACCTCAAGGATATTGGCCTGTTTCGGTGGCTGGCGGCGTCCGAGGATCCTCTCGACCAACAGTTTGGGAAGTTCTTGGAACTGCTCTGGTTTGGGGACGCCACCAGTGCCTACGAGGCCGCGCAGATGATGAACCTCCAGTGGGGGCAGCTGTTGCCGTTGATCTCCCTGAGGGGTGTACGCCTTCTCGATGAGTTCGCCTACTACACGCTCTCCTCGAAAGGCCTCGACGTGCAGCGCGACGATCCCCGCCGCATACGTCGGTTGAAGGAGGCCCTGGAGTCTCTGATCCAGACGCCACCCGACAGGGCAATGCCGAAGGAGAAGCCCGTGGTACCCCTGAAGCCCGAAGGTCTGCCAGAGCCTCCGCGCCTACCACCACCCTCCAAAGAGACCCTGGCTTTGATCCAAAAGGCTGCTCGCGAACAGGAAGAGGCTCGCGAACGAGGGGCGAAACCGTAAAAGTTTTTCAAATTCGGCGCTTTTTCCACAGATGTCCGGGGATACGTCACTGTACTTACTAGCGCCTTCGGCGCGAGTGACCCTTTTTGACATCCCCTAAGGAGATCCCACAGTGGCTACCACGAAGAAGAAGAAGAAGAGCAACAAGAAGGCGAGTGCGAAGAAAAGCAGCAAGAAGCAGTCTCCCAAGCCTACGAAGAAGAAGGCCCCAGCTGCGAAGGCTAAGCCTAAAGCGGCGACGAAATCCAAGGCCAAGGTAACGGTGAAGAAGCCGAAAGCCAAGGGAACGAAGCCCAAGGCGACCAGCAAGCCAAAGCCGAAGGCCGGGGCTAAGGCTAGGGTCTCAACCAAGACTGCGGCCAAGAAAACCCCCACGAAGAAGAAGGCCGCTCCGGCTCCTAAGGCCACCCCGAAGAAAACCTCGAAGAAGGTAGAATCCCCGGTGGTGGTTGCACCCACCATCCCTCCGGCAGGGAAGGCGATCCGCTACGACCGCAGCCTCGCGAAGCCAATATCCTTCCCCGGCGGGAAGCTAATGGTGCAGAAGCTGTACCTGCGGCGAGACCAGATCGAGGCGAACCGTAGCTGTAACAACCGGAAGCACTACCCAAGATCCATTGCTTTAGCAGTGGACCTCGCAGATATCGGGCAGCACACTGCCCTGGTAGCTATCCCGCTGCGAGGCAACGACAAGCAGGCCGACCTCCGAGAGGGTTTCCGTCGCATCGGAGCCTTTGACGACCACAACGGCACGGAGATCGACGGCGAGAAGATCGACATCGACATCCCCTACTGGGAGGTGGACGTGTTGTTGAGTGCCGAGGGAGACGATCTGGTACCTCCCGAACGCCTCGTCCGGCGCTACTGCAAATCCAAAAACACCCAACGGGAAAACTGGCTCCCCTTCGAGGAGGCCATGTTCTACCGGGAGGAGATCGATGAAGCCCTGGCCCAACGACTCTCAGAGATCAACGAGGAGCGGGCAGCGGAACACGACGATCCTCTGGACAGCCTGCCTCAAGACGAGGTACAGCGCGTCCTTAAAACCACGCGCCGGATGCTGGCCCGTATGGATAAGGTGACCATCAACACCGTCAAGAACCGCCTCAAGCTGCTCGATCTCCCGGCGTTCATCCAAGACCAACTCCGGGAGAACCACATCTCTCCCGATGCGGCGATGGTCTATGAAGGGCTCACCGAAGCGAAGGCCAAGAAGGTGTTCCTGGCCTCTGCTAAAAAAGATGGTGTGGACCTCGACGCAGAGCCGATACTCCCGGCTGACCAGGAGATCGTGGAGCGGCAGCGGCAGGCCAAGAAAAAGGGGAAGAGCAAAGCCAAGGCATCGCCCCCACCACCCGCCGCACCCGAGCCGACTTCCGACGAGGACGATGACCCTTTCGAAGACATCCTTCCCTCTCTGGGTGGTGAAGACGAGGACTCTGCCCAAATCATCGTAGAGGGCGAAGACCCGTTCGGTGACGGCGAAGAAATCGAGGACGGCGACCCTTTCGCGGAAGATGACCTGAGCGACGTTCCTTCTCCCGGCGACGATGAAGAAGAAGAACTGTTCCCTGCCGTCAGCACCAGCACCGGCTCGGAGCAGCGTTCGACGCCAGGGAAGTCCGCGCAACCACGGGTACGGAAATCCACCTCCGCCGACGAACGCCGGAAGCTGGGCCTCGGCGCACCGCCTGCTCGCCGCACCACTAAGAAGGTGCGGGAGATCGATGAGTGGATCGCTCGCCTCGAAATGGTGACGGACGACGACAACTCGGAAATCGCCTGGGCAGTTGCGGGAGGCCTCAAGTGGGCGGTCGGTGACGCCGACGCTCCGGTCACCTTCAAAGTGCCGCAAATTGACGACCCCGTCTAACCCGGTATCACCACAACCTCCAGCACCTGAGAGTCTAAATGATCCTGCCTCCAATCACGCCAGGGGACGAAAACGACGACGACCTCTTCGAGGATATTCCAGGCTACGAAGCCGCCAAGCCCCAGGCCTCAGCCACCACAAAACCCGAGCCTGAACCACAACCCGCCAGAGGCCAAGCTGTGGTCGAAACCACACCTTCGCCCCTGCCTCCCCAACGAGAGGAGGGGGAACCGGACACCGTGGAAGTGGAGGCCCCAGCCCCGGAGAAGAATCCCGACACCCTGACTGGCCTAGCGGACCCTCCTGGACTGTACTCGGTGCCGATCCCGGAACCCCAGCTGTGTCCGGAATGCGGTGAGATGGTCATGGACTCCGAGGAGGGTAGCTACTGCCCCAACGGTCACGACGTGACCTCTGTGGACCCCTTCGGAGGGGTGGACCCCTTCGGAGACGAAGACTCACCCTTCGACAGAGAGTCCCCCGCAGACCACGTCATCTCCGAAGAGGAGGACCCCCTAGGGCCTCCGCTGCCGGAAGAGGAAGACCCGGTAGGGCCTCCGCTACCGGATCAGGAGGAACTGGCACCGGAGCCAACTCCTGAGAAGCAACAACGAAAGAAGGTAGCAGGCGTAGGGATGGTCCCGTCGATCCCCGCTGAGGATCTGCGCGAGGGGGACGTGATCGTCTTCGCAACCAACGACAAGCAGCGCGTGACCGCTGTGGAAGAAGGCAAAGGTGGGGTGGTAATCATCCGCACCGATGACGAAAAGGGAGCCACGTACGAGCATCGTAAGAGGCCCCGTACGCAGACCCCCATCGAAATGCCGCGACCGGAACCCGGAGAAGGGACAACCACCGATCCCGCCGACCCTGACGGAGAGGACACCCCTCAAAAGGAAGTAGAGGCCGCAGTACCCTCGAAGGTCGAGGAGGGCATCGAGATCCCCGACCTCCCTGAAGTGAGAACACCCGTCCTCGCACCGGAGAAACTGACCCTGAGTCAGATCGGCAACACCGTTCAGGCTGCGATCTTCGACCTGATACGTACCCGCATTGATCCGCCCAAGGCCGTCCAGTCCATCGACCAGTACTTCGCGACGTTCACGCCAGAGAAGATGGAAGGTGTCCTACAACAGCTGATGGAGGAGGAAGAGGGCTTCCCTGCGGAACTGGAAGCACACTTCCGGAAGCTGGGCATCAAGGTCGAACACGTCGCGGCCTACATCAGGGTACTAGAGCAGATGGACGGCATCGCCGCGCAGGAGGCCGCCCGCCTCAACAAGCGACGGAAGACGCTCTCTCGCGAAGCGGACTGGCTCCGCAACTACATCCGGGAGTGGATGGAACGTCTGGGTATGAAATCCATCAAGGGGGCTACCCATCACATCTCCGTAGTACCCATCCAAGACGCGGTGGTCGTCCTCAACCAAGACGAGGTGCCCACCGACTACGTGAAAACGAAGACGGTCACCACAACCTCTGTGGATAAGGTCGCAGTCCTGAAACACTTCCGAGAGACGGGCGAAATCCTCCCAGGGGTGGAAATCCTCGTAGAGCGACACACCATCCGCATCAGCTAAACGGATCTACAGCCCGCCGCAAGGCGGGTTGCTCCGTTTCGGACCGATGAAACCAAGACGCCCTCCACGCGAACCAGAATCACCTACCTTGGTGGATCGTCGTCTATTCTTGCGGTTCCTGGAGTGGGTAGAGATGCTGCTTCAGATGGCGAGCCACTACGAGATGCTCGACAGCCATCAGTTCACCGATCTGTACCCTCGGGTGTGTGAGGATCTGGGTGTTGAGCCAATGCCCCTCGATGCAGAGGTGTTAAAGGAAAAGCTGTTCACTCGCTCCCGTGTAGGTAGCGAAGAAGAATGGGAGGCATTGCAACGCTTCGGCATCGGTGTGGACCCTGAGGACATGCGCCACCTGTACCCAGAGCTAGAGAAGCGGCGACGGAGACTTGCAGGCGAAGATGAACCCAAACCAGGGCAGAGGAAGTCCAGACCCTCGCAAGCCGAACTGCTCGAAGGAGATCCGTTTGACTGATCTCACCCAGCAGTGTAGTTTTTACGGCGAACCCTACAGCTGCTGCATGAGGTCATATCAATGGGGCTACCCGAAAGCATCGACAAGTTCGTTCCGGGGCGCGGGTCTGTCATCTTCCGCATCGGCGGGCAGATGGCCATTGTAGGGTGGGCCAGCGGACTGCTCCAAGATCCGGAACGTGTTGAAGCAGGGGGTCCTGGAGTAGACCAACTCACCCTCCCCCAGATCATCCTAGGCAGTAGTGGATGGTCGAACCTGGACCAGTACCTCGCAATGGCCAACGCTCGCGATGACGTGGAAGTGGGCTACAAGCTGGAACTGCTGGACCAGCACAGTATCCGCATCACTCCTGCGTGGCGGATGTCCTCGAAGCACAAGTTCCAGAAGGTCGCACCGGTCACGATCTACATGAAGAACGACACGGACGCGACTCGGAACCGCTTCCTCTCCCTACTAACCCAACAGTCCCATCTTCTACTCGATCTCCTGAACACCGATAATGGGCACATCGTCCGTTGCGTCCTGGCTAAGGACACCCAAGGAGGCAAAGGACGGCCCTGGTATTTCAAGCGCAAGCAGACCGTACCGGCTATGCAGGAGATGTCCAAATGAGCGATACCCCAGATCCCACTGCCGCACCGAACCCTCTGCCTACCCTCCCATCCAGCACGGGAGGCCCGACACCCACTGCCCCGGCAACGCCTGCCCCAGCGGTTGCGGTTACCGCCCCAGCGGTCTCGTACGGGCAACCTCCAGTACAACCGCCGCAGCAACCCCCCGTGATGCCTCGCAGGAAAAAGAAGACGGCGGTTCGCATCGGGATCACCACGTCCATCCTCGCGAACGTCATCCTCATTGGTGTGATTGTCGCGGTTACCATGTTCTCCGCTTGCACCACCGCTGAAGAAGGAGAAGCCCCAACTGACAACGCCCCTCCTGTTGGGAGTGCCGAAGAACGTATTGAACGTACCCAGATCAACGCAGCCGATGCTCTGAATGACCCTTCGGTACTAGAGGAACACGGAGGCCTCGCCCCAGCTACCCTACCCGACCCTGAGCCGGACCATAGCTCCGACAGCACCCAAGCGGCTCGGGAAGGTCTCCAAGCGGTCCGTGACCGCATAGCTGCTGGGACCGACCTCTCAGGGGATCGCTTCCGTGTCCTCGTAGGCTATCCCAATGAAATTGAAGCCTTGCTGAACTCGGTCACAGCACGGCGCTTAGAAGGATGGGGAGTCCTGCCTTCGTCTCTCGCCCTGGCACAAGACGCCGAGGGACGTTGGGTTATGGGCCTCCTACTGGTGCGGACCGAAGTTTCTGAAGAGGAACCTAGCGACTCAGAGTAGCCCTACATAACCCTGCGGAGTTGTTCATGTCGATCAGTTTCTTTCAGGTTCCGGCGGTCGTAGATCACCGGACCATACCTCTGGCGGTCATCACCCAAGAACCGTACACCCCGAACGAGAAACAAGAGGGGGAGTTACCTTCCCTTCCACCTCAGGCGACCTCGTTCGAGAAAGGGGAACGGGTTCGTCTCGTCGGGCAAGGCGTTGCCGCAGAGATAACCGAGACGCCCACCGTCGCTGGTGAGGGGTATCGGGTCCGGATCTACCCCCCGGATGGCGATCCCATCGATACGAAAGTGGAGGGTAGCGACCTCGAAGCGTGGAACCCAAACGCTCTCCTCCGGAGCCACGGGGAACTTCGGATCATCGAAAGTCGGATGCAATTCCGGAGCATCCATGTCGGTGTTGTGGAGTTGCAGTCGCTCGTCCTCTACCACGCAGACGGCTCTCTGGTGTATGCCCAAGAACTGCAAGACCACCCCCGCGCCTCTTCAGGAGGCACGGCCCCTGACTACCATCACGTCCGCGAGTGGATGGATTGGTGGATCCGGGACACCATCTTCCCGGAACTGTTCGTCAATATGGGCCACGTAGTGCCGGTGGGGTTCGACGGCAAACCGCTGTGGGTTCCCCGACCGGACGCACGGGAGGCCGGGTACCGGGTCATGCAACAGGCTCGGAAAGCGGCATCGGAGCAGGCTATCGTGGATCCTCTACAAATCCCCGACGCGCAGCTGAAGCCGCTGGAGGATGCCCCTCTCGCCACTCCCGAAGTTCCCGGTGCCACGGTCTCGGATGTGCCGGGAGTGCCCAAGGGAGTCCGGGCCGGAATCGTGTCGATGCAAGGGAAGCCGGGGAAGGGAGGCCAGTCCTAGGATGCCAACTCCGCTACCACCTCAAAACCGCACTGCCGTAGGCCGGAGCGTTCGTCCTTTCTCCATCGGACCTACTCCGTGGGAGGTCACGAGACACCACGAACTCATCACCGCTAAAGCGATCAGCAAGATCCCAGGACCATTGCGAGTGCTTCAGCTGGGATGGGTCCAGAACATCCTCCAGATGGGGGTGCAACTCTCCCCCGAAGCTGCACTCGTACACGAGATCCTCTTGGAGCAGGCTACCGGCTTGACCCGACTGTACCTCCAGATGGTCACCATCCTCCGGCGCAAGGGCCACACTCCTGAGAACATGATGGTGATCTTCGTCCCAGAGTCACAGAGCGGTAGCATCGGCCACCGAGTCCTGGGGTTAGCTGAAGGGGCTAATATTGGGACGGAGGCCGTCGATCAGTACTTGCAGGAGCAGCACCCCCTTTACGGGATCCTGTTCTTCGAGGACCAGTTCTCAGACAGCACCGACACAATCAACTCGACGCTGCTGACCCCCAGCATCATCTGCCAACTCCAGGTGAGTATGCGTATGACTGGCCAAGAAGCCCGTTTCGAGATGGGTACCGTGGTCCACCTACGCGAGCCGAACGACGGCCATCCCCACGTTGGAGTGGTCCCTCCGTTAGGGGCCTACCCGGCAGATCCCGATCTCGATACCGATGCAGGACAACTGGACGCATCCTCCACTCCGGAGGAGACAGCACCAGCGAGGCCCTCGACTCCCATGCCACCCTACGCTTCCCTAGGGCAGGATCTACCATCCCCAGAAGCGGAGCCCGCTCTCGAAGCGGGGGAGGGTGTTGCCCCTGTCGAGGTGGTAGAGGGGGACACCGCCGCAGGGACCGCTCTCCTCAAGCCCGCTCAGAGGCCCGCTCCTTCTCCGGACCCAGAAGAGGAAGACTACGAAGGTGACGAGGAAGAACCCGAGGCCGACGCATACCCGGACGCTAACGACGAGTACGGCGACGAGGACGAAGGGGACATGGATGACGAGGATGATCCCTTCGACGCCGAGGAAGAGGATCCTACGGCCTAACCACGCAACGCTACGAGGATCAAACCGTTGAAGGTACCACCTTCTGGATAGTCTGGGACCTTCATCACCTGATAGATACCACGCCCTTTCTTGGCAGTGATGGTTACCCACCAGTAACCGTCCTCCCAACGAAGGGCGTAGTTCTTCTTGTACCCCAAGACTTCCAACACCAGCCTCTTCACGAGATCCAGCGGCGGATCCGCCTCCGGATGTTCCTCCTTAGCCACTGTCCTGCTTTTCTGGTGGGGCTTCCCAACCACCAACTCCAGATCCTCCTGAAGCATCGGAGCCACACTAGGGTGCTGGGCCAACGCCTTCAAGAAGGCCTTCCCTTCCGGACGTTTCAACAGGACTTCCCGGACGACCCTCCGCAACGTAGGCGGAGCTACACCTCGAACCGGATGCCGGACCAAGCACGACAAGGCCATAGGCACCCAAACACGGAAGAGCCGATCTGCCATAACTACTCTCGGTTACTGGGAGGGTCGAACCGCAGACCCAGTGTCTCGTAGATACCACGTTCGTCCGTCACTACAATTCGCTCGCCATCTCGCCACAAACCATCGTAACTCAGACGGAATCCACGCTTGAGAGCCACCTCCCGAATCCAGGCGTAGTATCGAAGGGTAGAGGTAGCCCACAACAACGTCGTAGGCCAGTCCGGAAGACGGGCCGTAACCACGGTCACAGGGAATCCATATCCCTCGGTGTCGAACGTATCAGTGCGAACAGTCGTGACGGCTACTACCTTAGCTGCTTCCGGCCACCCACGGGACATCGGGCCTCCAGGAACACAACGGAACTCCCCCTCCTGATATCGTCTCGCCTTCGCATGAGCGCGAAGGCCCTCCTCTACGTAGCGATAGACCACTCTCACCTCTTCGAGGGGCGACCATTCGCCTGCACTCACACCATGGTACGCTAGCTCGAACCGCTCCGGGCGGCGGTCCTCCAGAACGGCTTGGATCGCTTCTTGAAGGAACACACCCCGAGTCGCGTACACATACATCCTTCGAGCCTGATGCAAGCGGACGCAGTCGGCTTCGACCAGCTGCTGTACCTTCTCGTCAGTCAACCCCGGAATACGGAAAAGCACTGCCTCGATAGGGATGGCTCGAATCAAAGCAGAGAGCCGTCTCGACCATCCTCGGTAGTACAGATCTAAAGCCTCTTCGACGGTGCTGTCGCCTAAGCCTCGTCGCCGCAACGCCTCTTCACGGAAAGGATCCTGCCGCAGATCCCACGCTTCTACGACGATGTACGCGGAGTGAAACGCCCGCTCCCGCCAGCCGCCTTTACCTTCCTGGTCTAAGTATTTCTCTAGACGAGCGATCCTACGCAGCCCGACCGCTGTTCGCGCCAGCCGTCGTTCTGCTTCTAGCCCTATCATGTTCACCCTCTACGAGGTGGGATGTTCCCACAATACAGCTGGTACTCACGACAGTACCGACTGTTAGGGCTCGCAGCACAGTGAGGGTAGTACAGCGTTTGGCAGTAGTTGCGCTTCTGCTGTGGCCCCACTGGGGAACCGTAGACCTCCTCCGGCGAAGGAGGAGCGGGTTCTGCTCTGTAGGGATAAGTGGCGTAGTATGGATACCCAGCCCAGTTCCAATACCAAGGGTAGTGGTAGTACGGCCACCAAGGAGTCCAGTAGTAGCGACGGCCTCGCCAACTTCCTGGCCAACCACCTCCAGGATAGCGTCGAGGCCTTCGAGCCGGACGCAAAGCAGCCGAGCCTCCACGGGGGACCATACTCACCCCACTAGGAATGCCACTACCACCACCAGCAGGCCTAAGCGCAGCCGAACCCCCTGCACGACCCACCATCGGCAGCAAGCCAATGAGCGTCCCAGTACCGACATCCATAGCTCACCTCGCGATCAGGATGGGAACCAATTCCATACCTTGCTCTACGAGGTAGCGTATCCTTCCAGCCCCTTGGATGACAGGGTAAGGGGGTCTCCCAACTAGTGCTACCACCGCTGGAGGAACCAGACCCACGGACTCCTCAGACCAGTCCTCCATGGATTGGTTGGTGTTCAGGAGCGTCGGCGGTACGAAGTATACGACCTTACTCCGCAACTCAATTTGCTCCAGGCGAGCATTCTCGATCCCAACGAAGATCGCAGACTCCTTGGTGGTGGGAATCTTACTGGTATCACCTAGGGCGAAGATCAGGCGCGTAGGCCGACCTCCCACAACTTCTCCACCTAAAGCCAAGGTCTTCGCACCCCGTCGCAAAGCCTCACGGGCCAACCATGCCGCTAGAACATCCCACGGCCTATCCACAGCATCCTGTAGCCATTCCACGACCTCCGTGGAGAACACCGGATACCACGCTTCCAGAAGTTCAGGGAGACCACCTTCCACCTGGACCCGAGGGCCATAGAAGGCTTGCTCTACTGGCTCTCCCTCCGGATCGAAGTAAGCCAGTACGTGCGCCCTCTCCTCTACCAAACAGAAGAGATCCGCTATATCAGCGGCCTCAACAGGAGGGGCGACAGGTTGTGCTTTGCCAATGAAATCCCCGGAAACCAGCTTGACCCAGTTCCCGATCTGGAAGCGTGGCTCGCGACGAATGGACGGCAGTTCGGCCATCAGGGTCTCCGACCGTAGGGCATCTCTACCCGGAATATACCCGAAGAAGCCGCAGCGGTCTACTCAGCCTCCCCCTTAGCGGCATCCCCCTCGTCTTCATCGTCATCAGCGAGGTCTACCTCTACCGACTCCCGCCCTTCGTCGGGGACGATGTGCGTCTCAGGACGGTCCTGGGAGTCGCAGAAGGCTTGGAACGCTTCTACGTCGAAGCCATCGTAGTTCCGAGTCATGCCGTCCATGTCGAGGAGAGCAAAGAGTAGCAGGTGAGCGACTTCCTGAGCCCCTCGGAAAGTAGTGAACGTGCCGCACTTCAACGTGAGGTCGAAGTCGTTGTCGGGGGTTTGGCGGATCTCCGCAGAGATTAACCCGTCCTTGCTGGTGAAGGTTTTGCCCGGTGTGTTGTTCCAATCGAAACGCCGCCGCCGAAAGGGTCGCGGCCTCCCCCCAGATCTGATTGCCATACGTGACACTCCTGCTTCCCTACCGAGGGATAGCAAAGGGTACCGCGTCATTTCGAAGGGGTCAACCGGGGTCTGTCAGTAGGTTGTAAGGCAATGCCCAGGATTTCGATGGCGAACCGGTCGTAGTCCATGTGATGCCGCACATCGGCTATCAGATTCACTACCTCAGGGAGGTGCGAACCGACGCGACCGATGACCTCCTTGCGCCTCGCACCGAAGAGAGGGGCTCCCGTGGCCATGTAGTTCGCCGCAGGGTAGAGCCACCCCAACACGATATCACGACCGGGAGGGGCGTGGAGGTTGGTTACTCGCCCTGGATCCAAGGCCCGTACCACCGGCTCCAACTGCTCGTCGTCCAGGATAGATCCCACCATCAGCAGACGGTGGAGCATCAGCACCGGGTCTACCCCCGACCCCTCCACGAGCGCATCGCGGACCACCTGGGTACCCATTGAAAAGGCGATGATGGAGAAGGTACGGCCTTCAGCGCAGATCGTCTGCAAGAGGCTACGCAGCTGCTTGGCCCCGCTTGCCGCAGCGACCCTAGCAGCATCCCACTTGTCGAGGCTCTTGTCCACCAACCCCAGCAGCGAGTCCCCCAACTCTTTCCCCGAGGTGATGTCCTCGAAGAGGCTAATACCGGCCTCCAAGGCCATCGACTCCAAGGTACCGGACGCCCATCGGTACGTTTGTAGGACCACCTGCCGTTGCTCGGCTGCACGGTACAGGGAGATCTCTAGGCTCTTCTGGTCCTCGCGTCCACCACCTTCACCACCGAACCCGTGGACGTACAGAACCAGTTCAGGCCTAGTCGAACGGGTCGTATTCGGGTTCATTGGCTCGGTCCTTAGGAGGTGCTTTGGGAGCCGCCTTTTTGGTTGTAGCAGGGTGGTGTGTGACCCGAGACGGAGCGGCCTCTTCTCGATGCTCTACAGGGGTTACGGGTTGGGGGCTGTACTCTGGGGCTGGTTGGGCCTGCTGAAGCCATGTCCACAGGATCTCCGCGTGTTTGGGTTGCACCAACTCCGGCGTCTGATCCTCGAAGAGACCGGTGTTGTCCTTAGAGAATATGGCGGTGTGGTCTGCGCCGTCCAGAGAGATCGCCACCGGGAACTCGTACTCCAGCCCGGCCCTCCACTCAGGCGCGAAGCCCAGCTTCTTCACCTCGCC